>MDTF01016158.1_pt1 | contig 20268 bp, 18 predicted proteins | sample 811191 | NCBI WGS metagenome assembly MDTF01 (sample SAMN05326649, study PRJNA326480) | marine metagenome | isolation source: seawater | place: Southern Ocean | collected 2011
ATGTGGAAGCGCAGTAATGCGTGTAGCTGACCAGTACTAATAGCTCAATTGGCTTGATTTATGCACTGAAAAAAATTTTTAAGTGATTTAATATTTGATATTTATATAAAAACCCCAGCAGAAATGTTGGGGTTTTTTTTATGTTATAATTCAAGAAAATTATTATTATAAAAATTATAAAGAAATATTATTTAGGGTAATTTAGATTTTGTTGAATTTTCATGGCCAGGCTCTTCTGACATAGATAATAAAAAATAACTAAAAAATGCAGAATTTTATACAAAATGTCGAAAAAATAGTTTTTAAAGCACTCCCTTATAAAAAAAATATCCTTATAACAAATAGAATTAGTATTTTAAATTTTACAATTTTGATATTTCTGAAGATTTTTTATGATAAGATTTTTTTTTTAGAGATAGATAAATATCTAAAAAATAAAAAGTTTTTATTAATTTTTGAAACTTTAGGAATTTATTGGATTAACTATAATCAATATAATTTGGCAGCAGTACACACAAAGAAATTAAAAAAAAGCACTCTTTTTTGTGATAAGTATTCTATTAAAATTTCTCGAAAGATTTGGATTAATTTATTAAGCACTTTTTTTATAAATAAAAATTTATTGGCTGCTTGTATAAATTCAAAAATTAGAAGAAATGTTTCAAGTATTTTTGAGATTATGGAGATTGCATCAATATTACAAAAAAAAAATAAAGTTACTTTATTTATATCTAACAATTTTTTCTTTAAAATAATTAATAAAAAATATTTTTTTACAAATATAAATTGTATTAATCTTGATATATTTAAAATTTTTTGCACCCTTTTTAATAGTTTTCTTTCAATATTTATAAATACATTAAAAAATTTTTTTATAAAATTTTCTCTTAAGAAAAAAAAATACTCAAAATATAATTTTAAAACCGAAAATAAGAAAATAAGTGTTGCTCTTTTTCCTCATAAAGGAATGTTTGCTCCCAGCGGATTTAAAGATCTTTTTTATTCAAAGAAAATTAATAGTAATTTTAATAAAAAAAATATTGCTCATATAGAGTGGAATTATTCAGATTTAAATGAAAAATCAAACGATTATTATATAAAAAACAAAATACCTTTATTTATTTGGGAAGCTTTTTCTGCTAAAAATAAATCTTTAATAACTGTTTTTAAATTTTTTATTTTTAGATTTAAATTAATTTTCAATTTTTTAGAATTTTCTATTCTATTAGAAATTTTAGAATCTGCTTACCAAATAACCAATGCAAAAGAAAAAATAAAGAATAATTTTATAAAATTAAAATATATTTTAGTTGGCTACGATTTGTTATTTCCTAATGAAATGGTAATTGCTTGCAAACACCTTGGTATCACAACAGTTGCTGTACAGGACAGAATTTTAATACCAAGCTGGTCTACTACAATGTGTTATGATCATTATTTTGTATTAGGGTCCGCATCTAAAAAAATTATACAAAAAAGAATGGGTAAAACTATAAAAAATATTAACGAAACTTCATTATTAAGAAATAACTCCTTTTTAAAAAAAAATAATGGATTTAAGAATAAAATTAAATGTTTGGTTATTGATTTCCACTCACAAGATCAAATGTTGTGGTACGAAAATGGTAGAATACTTAATAATTGGAAATCAAATTTTATTTTTTACAATAAAATCGTATCTTTATCTAAAGAATATCCGAATATACTATTCTTTATTAAAAGTAAAAATTATCTTTGGCTTAAAAATGATTATTTTAAAAATTTAATTAAAATTTTAAACAAACAATCAAATATAAAAATCTTACAAAACCAAAAAAAATGGACACCAGCATATAGTATTAAATTTACTGATTTTGCTATTGCAAGGTATTCATCACTTTCAGATCAAATGTTTTATCTCAACAAGCCTATCTTAATTTTTAATTATGACAAATATCCAGGACCAATTTTTAATTTTGGTAATGAAATTTTAATTGATAACTTAGACCAATTAAAAAATAAGATTTCACTTATTACAAAAAAATATTCCAAATATAATAATTCTTTACAGCGTTTAAGAAAAAAATTATTTTATTATCATGGAAAAACAGATCCAATTAAAGATTTGTTAATTACTTTTGATAACAAATTAGATAAATAATAAAATATAAATACTTTATTTTTAATAAATGAATTTCCCCGCATTTGATTTTGTTAAATTATTTTCATCTTAGAAGATGATCTTAGGATAACATCATTTTAAAATTAGTTAAAATTCTATTGATTATTATATTTGAATTGCTTCTAAATTTTTCTTTATTGAAATAAATAAGTTCTTGAATCATAATTCCTTGAACTTTTTTATTTTTTATATGATGTTAACTTTGTGATTTAGTGAGATTTATTCTCATCCTTTTTTTTCCCATCAATCTTTCTATCTTTTTTTTTAACTAAACCTAAGATAAATTTCTTTATTTTTTTAAAGAAAGTGATGATGGCCGCTCCGATTGCAAATAATACTTGTAAAATTATGGCTCCTGAAACTGGATCCAGATATGCCAAAGCATAATTTGTAAATATAAAATAAAAAGAAAATAATAAATAAATAAATTTCATTAGATTATATTAAAACAATATTTTAATGTGTATACATAAAAATGTGACATATGTTACTATAAAGCCTATTTCAATAATATAGATTAATATTATAATTTTATAAAAATGATAATTGAAAAAATTAAAAATAATTACTTTATAAATTTTATCTTATCTTTGATTTATTTAACTATTCCATTTTTAGAGTTTATAAAACAGAATATAAAAGATTATAACAATCAAGTTTTTATAACAATTGTTACCATCTATATTTTAATATCAATTTGTGGAGTTATCTTTTCTTTATTTGTTAAGTGTCTAATTAGAATAAAATTCTTAAATATATTTTTTTTTTATGTAGTTTTAATTTTTTCTTTTTTTAGATGGAACGATCTAAATATTTTATTAAAAGATTTATCAATAATAAATTTCACATACATCTCATTTTCAATAATAATTATAATATTAGCCTTTTTTTCATACTTTCTATTATTAAAAAAAAAAGGAAAGATCCAGAGATTCTTAGAAACTTTTTTTATTTTATATTTACTCTCCTTGGTAATAAATATCTCTTATGAAAACTTTAAATTATATGATGACACCAAAATTACACAAAAAAATGATAGTATAGAAAAAGTTATTACTCGTTTAAATAAAGATAAGTTAAAAGATGAAAATAGAGAGAATATTTATTACATTATATTAGATGGCATGATTTCCTTAGAACGTTTTGAAGCAATATATGGAACAGATAAAGAGATATTAAAATCTAGTTTATATTTAAAAAAATTCAATTATACAAAAATGAATTCAAGTTACTTTGATACTGGTCATACGATCGGATCAATATTCAACTTAGACTATATATCAGAAAATTTACAAAATAATAAAAATAATTTATATCCAAATATATTATCAAAGGAAAATCTTAAAATTCGTAAACCAAAATTAATTAAAATATTAGAAGAGAGTGGTTACAAATTTATTTGGTATTCTAATTCAATTAAAGATTGTGATACGATCAATAAAAAGATGTGTGGAAAAAGAAAAAAAAGTATTATTAATACATTCATTAATAGCTATGTTGCTTTAAACTTTCTTAGCAGCTCTCCTATTATTTCAATAATAAAAAAAATCAATTTTAAATTAGTTTCTAAGGTATATTTTGAGCATAATGATGCAGTAAATAATTTTTTATTAAACTCAGATATTTCAAATAAAAATAAACCTAATTTTTTTTTTAATCCATAGTATGAAACCTCATTCACCATTTTTTTATGATAAAAATTGTAATTTTATAAATAATGAAAAAAAAATGACGATTGGTTATAAAATGAATTATTTATGTAGTTTAAAACGAGTTAAAGAATTTCAAGATTATATAATTTCCAAAGATAAAAATGCAGTGGTAATTATACAAGGTGATCATGGTTATTTTTTTAAGGATAAAGAAATTTTAGATCAAAGGAATGATAAGGGAGATTATGTAAATTGGATGTATGAAAATGACCAAAAGGAATTATTAATAAATTATTCAACTTTTAATTTAATTAAAGATGACTTATGTAAATTACCTGAAAATATAGAGTTTGATAATGTTAATAGTATTATTTTTGCGCTTAATTGCGCTTTAGATTTAGAAATTGAATACAAGAAAAAGAGAACCTTTTTTTCATTTGAAAAAGAAATTCTAACTTTGAAAAATTAATACCTTAAAATATTTAAATATTATTTTTTTAAAACTTTATCAATTTCTCTTAAAAGTTTGTTACTTAATTTTTTAAGTGAAACTTTTAAATCATTTTTAATTTCAATGTCTGCGTTTTTTGGAAACTCTGGTTTAATATGAATTCCCCAAATTTTCTCATTCTTTTTTTTATATAATTTTTTTTTATTTTTTTTTACTATATCCTTTAGATTTGAATCAATAAATATCTCAACATAATTAGCTATTTTTTTTTTATTCTCACTTCTTACACTTTCAAATAAAGAAATTGTCGAAAAAATTAGATTTACATTTTGTTCAGTAATAAATTTATAAAATTTAAATTTAGTTTTTGAAAATTCTAATCTGTCTTTTTTATCATATTTATAATTACTAGTTATATATCTCAAGTCATCGCCACTACAAATAATTGTGGGTCCATATTTTTTTTCAATTTTAACTTTTATTAAACTGGCGATAGAAGATTTCCCAGATCCAGATAAACCAGTAATCCAAAAAAGAATACCTTTTTTCTTATTTATTTTCATAACCCTAATAATTTATTACTAATTAGTCTTTATTTTGATATTAAATTAATTATGATAAATAAAACATTTTTTTCTATCCCACAACTAGAAAGAAAAATTATATCAAGCACAAATAGATATCAATTAAAAAATATTGAAAGTAAAGAGATTAAAAGTACTTTGTTTAATCAAAATTTATTAATTGTAGGAGCGTGTGGATCAATTGGCAAGTTATTTACAAAACAAATATATAAATTTAATTTTAAAAATATCTATCTTTTAGATAAAAATGAAAACGCTTTAGTTGAATTAAATAGAGAGCTTGTGTTATTAAATAATAAAGTGATAAAAAAAGTCAATTTTATTTGTTCTGATATAACATCATTTAATTTAGATGATTTTTTATTTAATAACAAAATTAATCATTATTATAATTTCGCGGCTATGAAGCATGTTAGGAGTGAAGAATACTTAGATTCATTAAAATATATGTTTAAGACAAATTCAAGTGATTTTTGTCCTCAAAAAAAAAACTATCTCAAAATATTTTTTTCAATTTCAAGTGATAAGGCAGTGCTGCCTCAAAGTTTTTTAGGAATTTCCAAATATTTTATGGAAGAAAAATTAGCTAACTTCGCTAAAAAAAATAAATCAGTTTCAATCTCTACAGTTAGATTTGCAAATGTTTGTTTTTCTGAAGGAAGCTATCTAAAGTATGCTAAAGAAAGAATAGAAAAAAAAATTTCATTTGGTCTACCCATCAATATTAAAAGATATTTCATAACGCATGATGAGGCCATCAGTCTATGCTTTAAATCTATTTTAAAAAAAAATAAAAATAAAATTTTAATGCCCAGTGATAAAATAATGAATAAAGAATACAAACTGTCTTTTATAGTTAAAAAATTACTTGATATATATGGCTATAAAATAAAATACTCTAAAAAAATTTTATCAATTAAAGGAAATATATTTCCCGTGATTGTTTCTAGTAAAAATTTAGAAGGTCAAAAAGACTATGAAGAATTTTATGATAAAAAAATAAATAAGGTCGTATACGATAAAGATAAACAGACCATGAAAATTGATTTAATTAATAAAGTTAACGTTGACTATATAATTAAAAAATTATTACAATTAAAATCTAAAAATAAGATTATAAAACTAATACAAAAAAAAATAAAAACATTTAAACCCAATAAAAATACAATCAAAGTAAGTCATTTAATATGATAATCGAAAAATTAATTAAATTTAAAAAAAAATTAAAGCTCAAAAAATTAGATCTACATACACCCTTTTTTTCTAAGAATGATTTTTTATACCTAAAAAAATGTATTAGTAGCACCCTTGTTTCAACACAAGCTGGCTGGTTTATAAAAAGATTTAAATCTAAAATTTCAAATATAACCAAGTCTAAATATATAATTTTGCTAAATTCAGGGAGTAGTGCAATTTATTTAGGATTGAGATCAATAGATATTAAAAAAAATGATGAAGTCTTAATGCCAACCTTAAACTATATAGCTAACGCTAATGCAGTAAAATCTCTTAATGCAATACCACATTTTATAGATAGTGAATTTAGTAGCTTAGGTATAGATATTAAAAAACTTGAATTATATCTCAAAAAAAATTTTAAAATTTATAAAAAAAAAACAATAAATATTAAATCAAAAAATGTTGTTACGTGTCTTATAGCAACACATATATTTGGTGTTTCGTGTAATATGAATGAATTAGTCAAACTCTGCCGTAGATACAATATTAAACTAATAGAAGATGCATCTGAGGCACTAGGAAGTCAATATAATGGCAAACACCTAGGAACTTATGGTGATCTTGGAGTTTTAAGTTTTAATGGTAATAAAATTATTACATCAGGTGCGGGAGGAGCATTAATGACAAATAATTACAATATTTATAAAAAAGCTGACCATTTATCACAAAACGCAAAAATACCTCATAAATGGAAATATGAATATAATAATCTTGGATACAACATTAAAATGCCAAATTTAAATGCTGCTTTGGGACTAGCACAAATTGAAAGGTTAAAAAAATACATAACAAGTAAAAGAAAATTATTTAAAATATATAATAAGATGTTCCCAAAAAATGAAATATTAACACTTTTAAGTCCTCCTAAAAATTTATCTTGGAATTATTGGTTAATAACAATTCTGTTAAAATCTGAGAGTATTAATATGAGGGATAAAATAATTTCAAAGCTTAATAAGCAAGGAATTAATGTAAGGCCAATTTGGCAGCTAAATCATAAAATTAGTATATATAAAAATTGTCCAAAAATGAATTTATCCAATGCTGAAAAACTTGAAAAGAAAATAATTAATTTACCCAGTAGTGCACATTTATTATTAAATGAAAAAAAATAATTTACAAAAAATTTGTATTTTGGGATCAGGTGGTCATGCGGCTTCTTGTATCGACTTAATAGAAAGTACAAAAAAGTTTGAAATTCTTGGAATAATTCCCCAAAAAAATGATAAAAATCTTGAAAAAGAATTTTTAAAAAAATATCAGATTATAGGAATTGATAATGATTATAAAAAAATATCAAATGTTTGTAAAAATATAGTTATTGGAATCAGCTTTTATAAAGATTTGTCTTTGAGGAGCAAAATGTTTAAAGATCTTAAAAAAGCTGGTTTTAAATTACCTATAATTTGTTCTCCTAGATCACATATTTCTCTTGGAGCAAAAATTGATGAAGGCACACAAATTTTTCATAGTGTTACAATAAATAAAAATGTAATTATAGGCAAAAACTGTATTATAAATTCACACGCATTAATTGAGCATGATGTAATTATTGATCAAAATTCACAAATATCAACCGGTGTAATAGTTAATGGAGGGTGCACCATTAAAGAAAATTCATTTATTGGGTCAGGCAGTATTTTAAGAGAAAATATACTTATTAAAAAAAAATCTTTTATTAAAATGGGATCCATAGTAAAAAAATGAAAGTCAATATAATTGCTGAAGCTGGTGTCAATCATAATGGCAGCATTGTTAAAGCAAAAAAACTAGCGTCAGAAGCAAAAAAAGTTGGCGCAGACTATGTAAAGTTCCAGATTTTTAATCCAGATGAGATAGCCTTAGATAATCTAAAAAAAACAGCATACCAAAAAAAAAATACAAAAAATGAGTCAAATAATCAATATGATATGCTTAAACAGCTGTCACTATCACATGAAGACTTTGATAAATTGATAAAATATTGTAGAAAAATTGATATCAAATTTTTAGCATCAGTTTTTGATATCAGTAGCCTTAATTATTTAAAAAATAAATCTAAAATTATAAAGATTGGTTCTTCCGAAATATCAAATTTTTTTTTATTAAAGGAAGTAGCAAAACTTAATAAAAAACTGATAATTTCAACAGGTATGTGTGATCACACCACAATTAAAGAGGCACTAAATCTTTTATATAAGAATGGACAAGATAAAAAAAAAATTACTTTATTGCACTGTAATTCTGCTTACCCAACACCTCTTTCAGACGTTAATATTTTAACAATGAATAGACTGAAGAATACTTTTAAGGTTTCCGTAGGCTACTCAGATCATGCCCTAGGTAAAGAAGCTGTATATGCAGCCGTAGCATTAGGAGCAGAGACAATAGAAAAGCATTTTACATTAAATAAAAATCTAAACGGTCCAGATCATAAAATTAGTTTAAATTTACTAGAATTTAAAGAAATGGTTGATGGAATTAGAAATATCACTAATACACTAAATTTAAAAAAGAGCAAACTGACTAGAAGTGAAAAAGAAAATGCTAATTTAGTCAAAAAATTTTTAGTAGCCAAAAATTATATTAAAAAAGGTGAGAGGTTTACTTTAGAAAACCTAACAGCAAAGAGAACTGGAGGAGGAATAGAAAGTATGAAAATTGGATCTGTATTAAACAAAAAATCGAAAATTAATTTTTTTAAGAATGAAATAATTAAAATTTAATGAAAAAAAAATTATTTTTTTTCTCTGGTAGTAGGGCTGATTATGATTTAATTTTTCCAATTTATAAATTTGTTAATGATAATCAAAAATTTCAATCAAGATTGATTGTTACTGGAAGCAATCTTGATAAAAAATATTCAAATAATAACAAAATATCATTTAATAAATTGATCTTTAAAATTAAAGTTAATCTAGAATTCTCAGATAGTAAAAATTTTTCTAAAGTTGTTAGTAATTATTTTCATAAATTTTATAATTTTTTATATAATCAAAAGCCCGATGTGGTTGTAATTTTGGGAGACAGATATGAGGCATTAGTTTTTGCAATTTGTGCCAAATTTTTAAGTTGTAAAATTATTCATTTGCATGGTGGGGAAACTACAAAAGGATCATTAGACGACATATGGAGAGATGTGATTACAAAAGTTTCTGATTATCACTTTACTTCACTTGATACATATAAAAAAAAAGTTATTAAAATTTGTGGTAAACCTAATACTGTTTTTAATTTTGGATCAATAGGGGCCCATAATATCAAAAACTATAAAAATTTAAAAATATTTAAAAATGAAAAATTTGAAAAAAAAATATTAGTCTCTTATCATTCCTCAACAATGTCTATCCCCCAATCAAGAAAAGATTTTTTAGAATTATTAAAAGCACTTTCAAAATTAAAAGAACATTTGATTTTATTTACATACCCAGGACACGATCTGGATTCTAATTTTATAATTGATAGAATGAAGAGATTTAAAAAATTGAATAAAAATTGTACACTGATTAAAAAAGCCACAAAATTTAATTATGGAGATTTATTGCATAACTTTGATATTTTAGTTGGAAATTCATCTTCAGGAATAATTGAAGCACCCAGCGCAAATATAGCTACAATTAATATTGGAGACAGACAAAAAGGAAGAATAGCTGGACCCAGTGTTTATAACGTTAAAGGAGATAATAAAAATATATACAAAATGATAAAAAAAGTTTTAAAAAATAAAAAAATAATTTTTAAAAACCCTTATTATAAAAAAAATATATTAATTAAGATGTGTGATAAGATTTCATATATCTGCAATCTAAACTCATAGAACTGAACAACAATGAACTATTTAAATAAAAAAGATCTTAAAATATGCACTTTAAATATTAACTCAACAATTAAAGACGTTATTACCAACTTAAATAAATCAAGCATGCAAATTGCTATTATAAACTCACAAGGTGGAAACTTGCTTGGCGTTATAACTGATGGTGACATTAGACGTGGTTTGCTTAGAGGATTGGATTTAAGTAGTAAAATAAGTTCATTGATTAAAAAAAATCCAATGGTTATTAAAAAAAATACACCCTCTAAAACAGTAGAGTACTTAATGAAGACGAAGATATTGTTGCATTTACCAGTAGTGGATAAAAACTATGTAACAATAGGCCTTTACTCATGGAATGACCACAAACCAAATGAAAAAATTGCAAATCCAGTCATTATTATGGCAGGTGGATTTGGTAAAAGGCTAAAACCATATACTGACAATTGCCCTAAGCCAATGTTAGAAATTGGTGGTAAGCCAATGCTAGAACATATTATTAATAATTTGAAATCTCAAGGATTTAGAAAAATATTAATTTCAGTAAATTATCTTTCAGAAAATATTATAAGTTATTTTCAAACAGGAAAAAATTTTGGAGTTTCTATCGAGTATATAAAAGAAACAAAGCCTCTAGGTACGCTTGGATCATTAGGATATTTTAAAAGTAAATCTAAAAAACCAGTAGTGGTAGTTAATGGAGATACGTTAACAAGTATTAACTTAAAAGAGATGTTGAATTTTCATTTAAAAAATAAGTCTCATGCAACTATGGCTGTAAAGGTTATGATTAATTCAAACCCGTATGGAGTTGTTAAGTCAAAAGGTTTATTAGTTGAGAGCTTTCAAGAAAAGCCAGTCGATAAAATTTATATAAATGCTGGAGTTTATATAATCTCGAATTCAGTTGTGAGTTTGATTAAAAAAAACTCAAGAATCGATGCTCCAAAATTTTTAATACATTTAAAAAAAAAGAAGAAGAAAGTAATTATTTTTCCAGCGCATGAAGATTGGAATGAAATTGGTACGGTAGAGAACTATCACAATATAATTAAAAAAACTGATGAATAATTTAATTATAATACCAGCTAGAAAAAACTCTGTAAGATTAAAAAATAAAAATATATTAAAGCTAGGTAATAAAACGTTAATTGAACACACAATCACATTTGCAAAAAAAATTTGTCCAAAAACACACATCTTAGTTTCAACAGACTCAAAAAAAATAAGAGAAATATCTTTAAAAAATAATATTTTATGTCCATGGTTAAGACCCAATAAGTTATCTTCATCAGAAGCATCTACAGATGATGTTGTTTTACATGCATTAAACTGGTATGAAAAAAAAAAATCTTTAGTTGATTTTGTTACTATATTGCAACCAACGACACCTTTTAGGAATAAGAAAATTTTTTTAAATTGTTTAAACAAAGCAAAAAAAAATCCTGATAGCACAATAATAACTTTTAAAAAAAAAACTAAAAAAATTTATCGGTTAAAAAAATCTAAAATATTCTTAGAAAAATTGAATTACATAGAACCAAATGGTTCAATCTATATAATTTCATCAAAAAAAATGAAAAAAAATTTGAAGATATATTCTGGTGATATAAAAGCTAAAATTATAGTGAATGAAAAAGAAAATATCGACATAGATTATAAAAAAGATTATATTATTGCAAATAGTTTTAATAAATTAAAATAAATAATAAATCCTTAGTATGTACATATTTGGTTCTAATACGCCGAGATCAGGTGGAACTTTGATTTCAAATTTGTTATCAACGCATCCAGATGTATTGATAACAAAAGACTTATTACATTTCTTTAGGTATGTTTATAAAAAATATGATCCTCTAAATTTAAAAAATGTAACTCTTTTAGTCAATGAATTGGTTATTAGAATTAAATATAGAAATGACATTATATTAGATACTAAAAAAATTTTACAATTTCTGCCATATGATAAAGAAATTTACCACTATTCCGATGTAGTTAAAATGCTTTATGATTATATTGGTTTTGTAAATGACAAAAAAATTATAGGTGAAATCGCAAATTTTGAGTGGTTTAACATAAAAAATTATTTAGATTTGGATAAAAGCTTTAAAGCAATTCAGGTAATTAGAGACCCGAGAGCTATTGTTGCATCATTTAAGAACATAACATATGAAAAAAACCACACTTACTTAGCAATGATTTTTTATTGGTTAGATGCCGCCCATTATTCTGAAAAATTAAGTGATAATAAAAATTATTTTGTCACACAGTTTGAAGAAATACATCAAAACCCTGAATTAGTGAGTAAGTCAATTTTTAATTTTTTAAATTTAGATTTTGACAGAAGTATACTAGACAATTCAGTATGGGAAAAACGACTAGTAACTAAATTCAATAACATAGCCACATCAGGGCATGATAAAAAAAAGAAATATGGTTTTGACCCTCAAAGAAGTCATGAATGGAAAAATAAACTCGAAAAATGGGAAGCTGCATTAATAACGTTTTTATTGGAAGATTACTTAAGGAAATATAATTATGAAATTTTAGATTATAAAAAAGAAGATGTAGAATATGGAATTAAAGTTTTAAAAAATAATAAAATATTAAAAAAAATGTATAATGATTTTATAGACAAGGGAATAGGAGCTCATCATCGAGAAAGAGACCCTTCAAATCCTGAAAACTGGGCCGCTAAAGATTTAACTAAAGATATTAAGGCAAAATTTATAGATACTGATGATTATAAATTATACTCTTTAGAAATTGAAAAAATTAGAAGAAATTATGGCGCTTAAAGAAAAAGAACACATGATAGTTTGTGTCTTAAAAAAGATAGATACGAGAATAAGTAAAAAAATTTAAAAGATAAATTTTCACAGTAATAATTTTGACAAATTTAAAATAAAAATAAAAAGTAGTATGGAAAAAAAAATTATTAGAATAATTCCTAAGCTTGATATTAAGAATGGTCTTTTAATTAAAGGAATAAATCTTGAAGGTCTGAGAGTCTTGGGTGATCCATATGATTTTGCAAAGTTTTATTATGAATGCGGTGCTGATGAAATTTGTTATGTAGACAATGTAGCATCTCTATATGGTACCAACGATTTAAGTAAATTTATTTCTAGGACTGCAAAAGATTTATTTATACCAATGACGGTTGGTGGAGGAATTAGATCCGTAGAAGATATTAGAAAAATTTTAAGTTTTGGTGCAGATAAAGTTTGCCTTAATTCACAAATAATAAAAACACCAAATTTAATAACTGTAGCAAAAAAAATTTTTGGATCATCAACTTTATGTGCAATTATTGAGACGGTTAAAATAAATTCTGATTATTACGTATCATCCTCTAATGGCAGAGATTTAAAAAAAATAAATCCTATTTCTTGGGCTCGTCAACTTGAAGATTTAGGCGTAGGAGAAATTTTTTTGACTTCAGTAAACAAAGAAGGTCTAAAATCTGGTTTTGACATTGATATTATAGAAAAAATTTCCAGTAAATTAAAAATCCCGGTAATTGCACATGGTGGAGCTGGAAATTTTGATCATATAAAAAAATTAATTAAAAATACTAATATTGATGGTGTTGCAATTTCTAGTTTACTACATTATCCAGCGGCACCATATTTTATTAAAAATTTTAAGAATATTGGTAATACTCATTTTTTAAAAAAATTAAAAAAAGAAACAAAAAAAATTAATGTAATTAAAAACTTAAAAACCTTTTTAAAAAAAAATAAAATTAATGTTAGAATATAAAAAAATCAAAGTTAATATTGTTAATTTAGGCTTTAATAATACATTTAGTATTTTCCAAGCCTTTAAATCTTTGGGTTGCAAAGTTAAATTGATTGACAAAATTGATAAAAATAAAAATGACCTACTAGTACTTCCTGGAGTTGGTTCATTTACAGAAGGAATGAAAACTTTAAAGAAAAGAAATTTTGATAATTACATTCAAGATTATTCGAGTAATCAAAATAATAAAATGCTAGGTATTTGTTTAGGTATGCAGTTATTTTTTAGTGAGAGTTGTGAATTTAAAAAAACTAAAGGACTAAACCTTATATCAGGTAAGGTTAAAAAAATTCCAAATCAAGTAAATAAAGTTCCACATATTGGATGGAACACAACAAAAATTATTAAAAAAAATAATTTTCTTTATAATAATAAGCACTTTTATTTTGTTCATTCTTATTACTGTGAACCAAAAAATAAAAGCTTAATTTTAAGTGAGACCAATCTAGAAAAATTAAGTTTTTGTTCATCCGTGTTGACAAAAAATTTATTAGGTGTGCAGTTCCATCCTGAAAAAAGCTCAATAGCAGGTATAAATCTATTAAAAAACATATTAAAATATTTTATATGAAAAAAACTTTATACGGCTTACCTAAAAAAGTTATTTTTTGTAAAAAAACTTTGATGTCCAATCAAAGACCTACCTCAACTCAAGAATTTGCAAATAGGTCGTTAGAAAAAAAAAATACATTAATGTTTGATAAAAAAGGTATCTCCGAAAGTTGGCATTATGCTCAACAAAAAAAGGATATTAATTTTAAGAAAAGAGAAAAAGAATTACTTAAACTTTTAGATAAACATCGAGGAAAACATGGTGAGTTTGATTGTGTAGTGCCAGGTAGTGGTGGTAAGGACAGTTGCTATGCAGCACACATGTTAAAGTTTAAATATGGAATGAACCCACTTACAGTAACGTGGCCTCCTATTTTATATACAAATTATGGATACAAAAACTTTAAAAATTGGATTAGCACAGGTAATTTTTCAAATATATCAGCAAGAAGAGATGAGGGGACCATGATCAAACTTACAAAACTTGCAGTAATGAATCTTATGCATCCATTCCAAACTTTTATGTTGGGTCAAAAAAATTACCCTATTCAAATTGCTTTAAAAAAGAACATTCCTTTAGTTTTTTATGGAGAAAATGAGGCAGAACATGGAAACCCTATAGCTGATAATAAATCTTCACTAAGGGATAAATCTTATTTTTCTTACAAGAATATAGATTCTATTTACTTAGGTGGAGCAAGTATTAAGGATCTGTATAACAAACATAAGGTTAAAAAAAAGGATCTAGATATTTTTATGCCAGCCAAGTATGAAGAGATAGAAAAAAAAAAGATTGAAGTTCATTACTTAGGATATTATTTAAATTGGGTTCCACAGGAAACATATTATTATTCAGTAGAAAATTGTGGGTTTATTCCAAGACCTTTTAGAACTCAAGGTACGTATTCTAAATATAATAGTATTGATGATAAAATTGACGATTTACACTACTATACAACCTTCACAAAATTTGGAATTGGAAGAGCCACATACGACGCTAGTCAAGAAATAAGAAATAATCATCTAAATTTTGAAGAAGGTAAAAAATTAATAAAAAAATATGATGGAGAATTTCCTGATATATATTTTAATGAGATTTTATCTTATTTAGGAATTAAGAAAAATGATTTTTTTAAAAGACTGGATAAATTTAGACCCTGGCACTTATGGAAAAAAGAAAAAAAGGAGTGGAAGTTGAGACACACAGCAAACAGGGATGGTACTGATGATTAGAGAAGCTCGCTTCATTAATTGCAATATTACTTTAATTGATTAGTATATTTTTGAATGAAGCTTGTTAACAAAATATTAAAATTTTTAGATCCATCTTTAAAATTTTCTGTATTACTATTAATATTCCTTATGATATTAAATGCTTTAGCTGAAACATTATCAGTTGCATTGATAATCCCAATAATAATTTTATTTTTTGAAAATAGTATCATTGAGTCTTACCCAGTAGTATTTTCTATTATTGAGCTATTTTCTCCATTTAAATATTTAGGTGGTGAGTATGCAAAAGACGGTATGTTTGTAATCTCTGGCCTTTTAACTCTTTTTTTTCTCTTAATTATTTTACGTATAATCATTAATATATTATTTATATATTATAAAGCTGAGCTTGAAGTAAAAACTCGTTATTTGGTTACAAAAAAATTAATAAATGGATATTTTAACTTTGCAAATAATAATTTTTTTAACAAAAATAATAGCAGTTTGGCGTATTCTGCAGTTGCTGAAACTCAGCATGTAAGCGCATGTATTGGTTTATTATTTGTTCTCGTAGGTGAATTCTTTTTACTTTTAAGTATTTTTACAGTCCTTATGATTTATCAAGCAAAAATAACAATAGTTTTGATGATTGTTATGGGAGTTTCATCATTTATTTTTCTTATCTTCTTTAAAAAAAAAATTAACTTATTCTCTGTGAAAAGAAAAGAGGGGGAGGAGGAAAACTTACAGCAGATTAATGAAATGATTGATGGTCTGATGGAAATAAGGTCCTACAAAGCAACAGGTTATTTTATGAATAGATATTTATTTAATTTAAAAAACTATTTAGCAAATTTGAAATTTTCAGGAATTTTACCTAGTTTACCTAAATTGTGGCTAGAGTTTGTTTCACTGCTCTTAATTATTCTACTACTAAGCTACATGCTCAAAAATAATTTTACACAATCAATGATTGTTTCGACACTTGGATTGTACGTTGCAGCAATGTTTAGACTAATGCCGTCTATAAATAAAATAATCAATGGAATTCAACAAATTAAATATTTTGATCCAGTCATAAATAATTTATCTAACAGTTTTAATACAGTTGATACAAATATTTTTATTGAAGAAAAACATAGTCAAAAAATAGAAATGAGTTCAAAAATTATTATATCTAATTTATGTTATGGCTATAATGAATCAGGTTTAGTTTTAGAGAATTTATCATTAACGATTAAAAAGAACCAGAAAATTGGTATCACGGGAAAAAGTGGGTGTGGTAAATCTACATTAGTCAAAATTTTAGCAGGCTTAATAAAACCAACTAATGGTAGATTCATAATTGATGAAAAAATTAATGTTGAAGCTGATTATCTTAATCTACTAAATATTAGTTTTGTTCCACAAGATGCTTTTATTATGAGTGATACTATAAGAAAAAATATTGCATTTGGTATTATTGATGAAGATATAGATAATGAAAAAATTAACTATTGTATAAAAAAAGTACAATTAGATAGTATGATTAATTCACTTAGTGATGGAATAAACCATAAATTATTAGAAAATGGAAAAAATTTATCTAATGGTCAAAAACAGAGAATTGTTATAGCTAGAGCTCTATATTCTGAGCCCGATATCATAGTTTTTGACGAATCTACTAGCTCTTTAGATTTGATAAATGAAGAAAAAATTCTAAAATTAATTCAAGAAATATCAGCTAATAAAACAGTAATTTTTGTATCACACAGAAAAGAAGTTTTAGATTTTTGTGATATAATCCATTATATGGAAAATAAAAAATTTAACGATTAATAGTAAATAATTATAGATAAAAAATGAAAACTGCTAGAACACATGATCAACTGTACTTAAAAGAAAATAGGTATAACGAACCTAAGGAGATGTTTAAATTTATTGAAAAAAGAGCATTTAAAAAAAATACAATAGATAAAAAAATTTGTGATTTTGGCTGTGCTGCTGGTGAATTCTTATTTTATTTGAAAAAAAAAAAACCGAAAAATGAATATAAGGGAATTGATATTCGACGAGACTTATTAAATAAAGCCAAACAATATATTCCTGAAGCCAGTTTTAAAAGAGGTTCAGTTTTAAATAAAAAAATTAGCAAAAAAAATTTTTTTGATATTAGCTTTTTAGTTGGAGTACACCCTATATTTGATGATTTTGAAAAATGTTTTTCCAATCTAATTTATTGGACAAAACCTAGAGGAGAAATTTTTATTTGTGATATGTTTAATCCAGATCCTGTTGATGTCATTATTAAATATAGATTGTCTAAGAATTATAAAAAAAGCACTTTTGAAAATGGTTGGAATATTTTTTCTAAAAGCTCTGTCAGTAGTTTTCTTAAAAAAAATAAAGAGGTTAAAAGTTTTAATTTTGAAGAATTTGAGATGCCATTTCACATTAAACGCCAAAGAGACCCAGTAAGAAGCTGGACTGTAAATTTAAATAAAAAAAAGATAATGGTGAACGGTTTAAGCATTATTCAGCCGCAAACCTTATTAAAGATAAAATTAAAATAAGAATTAGCTAAACTAATTAAAAAAAATATCAAAAATAGGTTTGATAAAAAAAAATTTACTAATATATAAAGTTGAATATGGGAAAAAAAATAGTTTATATAGTTCATAGCATAGATACTGAAGGCCCTTTATATGAAAGTTTAGAAGCTAAGTTTCAAAGACTTCATGAAGTATTTAACATTAAATTTTATCCCAATAGAGATTTATTAGAGAAACTTAAAAATAAAAAAATTAATCTAAGAGGCAAAGAGGAAGCAGTTTCAACATTACTATCTAATCATCTTACTAATTATAATGATACTTGGGGAAAAATTGATCAAATGATCAAAAATATTTTTTCTTACAATTTTAGAAATAAGGATAAGGATTCATTTGAAGGTAATTGGATTTTCAACTGGCATTGTTTAGATCATGTTGGTTATAAATATAACCCAAGAAGAAGAACGCTTGGATACCATAAAATATTCGATTATTATAAAAAAGTATTAAGGAAGAATAATAATCATAAAGATCAAATACATTGGCATTTTCACCCAATGTCTACTTATAATGATGCTCATAGATGTGCAACATCGTATGTTAATTCTCCAGAAATTTATCAAATCCTATGCAGAAGGATACTTGACAGAAATTGGTTTCCATCAGTTTATAGGGCTGGTTTTCAAACTGAAAGACCAGATAGTAATTGGTTTTTAGAACAATGGATACCCTTTGATATATCAAATATGTCTATGCTCAATAATAAAGATATAGATAATAGTATTGATTTTAAAAATGGAAGGTCTGGGGACTGGAGAAGAGCCCCTAAGGATTGGTCTATATATCATCCAGATCATGATGATTATCAAAAAAAAGGAAATTGCAGAAGGTGGATTGGTAGAGCTTTAAATGTGATGAATAGAATTGGAAGTATTAATCAAAAAGAAATGGATAGAGCCTTTTTACAAGCCAACAAAAATAACCCAGCATTAGTAGGCTTTGCAAGTCATGATTTTAGAAATTTAGAAACAGAAGTAAACTATCTAAGAGACATGATAAAGAAATCATCTAAAAAATATCCAAATGTTAAGTTTAAATATGCAGAGGCTCAAAATGCCTTTGCAGAGATGGTTAAATTTAAAGAAAAAAAGAAAAAAAATGATAAACCCATTAAAATTAAAGTAATATTTAAAAAAAAGACATCTTCAGATGTTCCTTTTATAACTATAAAGTGTGTGCAGGGAAAAGTTTTTGGCCCACAACCGTTCTTATCCATCAAGACTAAAAAAAAAAGATATATTCATGACAATTTTGATTTTTCTAAAGAAAAACAGGTATGGCATTACGCCTTTCATGGAGACACGCTTTCAATTAATGATATTGATGAAATAGGAATAGCTGCTAATGATAAATTTGGTAACACTCATATAAAAAGATTGAAATTTAAAGGTTATAAAATCCCCAAGGAATTTTAATAAAAGACATGCTGTAAATAAAAATAGAAAAGATAAATAATCTTTTAAATTTATGAAACCAAAAATTTTAATAATAACAGATATTTCATTTACAGAAAGAGATTATAAAAGATTCGGTATTAATATCTTAAGAAAAAAATTTAATGTTTTTATTTTTGATTTTACAGAAAATTTCTCTAAAAATTTAGCTTCTTATAAATTTTCGCACAAAATTTACAAATGTAAGGGCTATTATTCTATTAAAAGCTTACCTTCATTTATAGAGTTAATAGAAAAGCACACCTTTAGTAATTGTATAAATTATATATCTAATAAGCCATTGATACTTAAATTAGCTAAAATTTTAAAAAAAAATAAGATACCCATCATAAAAATTCAAAGTGGACTTGCGGTAATGCCAGCAGATCCAAGATCTTTTTTTCAAAACGTTCATATTTTATTTTTTAGATTAATTAGCAAAAAACAGTTTTTAAGATTAATAACAAATCAAATTAGGAAACTGAGGAATAAGTTTATAAAAAAAGAACCTAAAATTCCATATGACAAGGTTGTTGTAACTGGAAAAATTGGACTCAAAGATGTGGATATTGGATTAAAAACAAAAGTTATTTATGCACATAGTTATGATTATGACAATTATTTAAAAAACAAAAAATTACCTAAGTTAGGAATTAAAAGGCCTTATGCAGTTTTTTTAGATCAATATTTGCCTCTTCACCCAGACTCTTTAGTTTTTAGTCATGAGATTCCAAGGTGCACTGCAGAAAAATATTATCCAGCTTTAAACAACTTTTTTAATATTTTCGAAAAAAAT
>MDTF01006228.1_pt1 | contig 20261 bp, 16 predicted proteins | sample 811191 | NCBI WGS metagenome assembly MDTF01 (sample SAMN05326649, study PRJNA326480) | marine metagenome | isolation source: seawater | place: Southern Ocean | collected 2011
AAGATTTAAACTTTGTTTAAAAAAATCTATTACGTCAAAATTTCCCAAAAAGACAATCAACGAATTTAAAAGTGATTTAGTTATTTCTAGTGCTACCATCGAGCATGTTGGTAATTTTACAAATCAAGTTTCCAAGGTTAAAAATATGATTTCTTTATCTAAAAAATACATTGTTATTTCAACACCTAATCGTTTTTATCCTATAGAGCTTCATACCAAGTTACCCTTGTTGCACTGGTTACCTAAAAATATTTTTAGAAAAGTTTTATTAATTTTAAATATGGGTTATTTTGCCAACGAAAAAAACCTGAACTTACTAGATAAAAGTGAATTAAGAAAAATTTTAAATATTTTTTCTCACAAAATAGACTATAAAATCCATAATATTCGTTTTTTAGGTTTTGTTTCAAATTTCTTAGTTATTTGCAAAATTAAAAAAAATTAATTTAATATTAATGATAATTCTTGGTCTAAATATAAATCACGCTGATACGTCTGCATGCATAATAGTTAATGGTAAAATTATTGCAGCCATAGAGGAAGAACGATTTGTTAGAATAAAACATTATGCCGGTTTACCAATAAATTCTATAGAATTTTGTTTGCAAAAATCTGAATTAAAATTGAAGGATATAAATTTTATTACTGTTAATTATTCACCTACTGCAAACTTTATGCAAAAGACCTTTTACAGTATTAAAAATATACTATCTAAAAGTCTTCTCAAAAAAATAATTAAATTTAAAAATAAACTATTTCATACAAATGAATTAGAAAAATATTTAAAAGAAAATAATTTTACTGGAAAAATTATCAATGTTGAGCATCATATGAGCCATATTGCTTCATCTTATTATAACTCTTCTTTTAAACAGTCAGTTGGTTTAACAATTGATGGATTTGGTGATTTTTGTAGCACCCAAACATTTTTGTGCAATGACAATAAAATTGAGAATATTAAAAAAGTATATTTTCCACATTCCTTAGGAATTTTATATCAATCTATCACTCAGTTTTTAGGTTTCAAAAATTATGGTGATGAGTATAAAGTTATGGGCTTAGCATCATATGGAAAACCAGAATATATAAATCAATTCAATGAATTAATTAAATACGATAAAAAAAATTTATTTTTACTCAATTTAGATTATTTTTCACATCACACTAATTCAAAATTTTCCTATAATTTTTCTGATGGGATTCCTAAATTTCCAGACTTATATTCAAAAAAAATTATAGACCTTTTAGGTAATGAGAGAAGTCCAACTGATAAAATTGAACAACGTCATTTTGATATTGCTGCTTCTCTGCAATTAGCCTTTGAAAATATTTTATTTTTAATTTTAAATGATTTATATGATGATACAGGTATAGAAAATTTATGTTTAGCTGGTGGCTGTGCCCTAAACTCAAAATTTAATGGGTTGATTAAAGAAAAAACTCCATTTAAAAATATTTTTATTCAACCTAATGCAGGTGATGCTGGTGGTGCAATGGGATCTGCTTTGTACTTTCTTCAAAATAAAGGTGTAAATAAAAATAAAGTAGAACAAGATGAGACAAATAAGTGTTATTTGGGAACTTCTTATACTAATAATTTTATTGAAGAAAAGTTGATAAAAAACAACAAACTCCTAAAAAATTATTCATTTAAAAAACTAAATGATAAAGATTTATATACTGAAGTCGCTAATAGGATATCTAACAACCAAATCATAGGTTGGTTCAAAGGAAGATGCGAGTGGGGACCTAGAGCACTTGGGAATAGATCAATTTTGGCTGATCCAAGAAATCCTAATATTAAAGATATTTTAAATGCTAAAATAAAATTACGTGAAAGTTTTAGACCTTTTGCACCATCAGTTTTAGAAGAGTTTTCTAACAAGTATTTTGATTTAGATTACTCCTCACCTTACATGCTGAATGTTGTAAAGGCCAAGCAGCTAGCAAAAGACTTAGTGCCCTCAGTTGTTCATGTGGATAATACTTGCCGGGTACAAACAGTAAGTAAAGCAGATAATTTTCATTTTTATAATTTAATCAGTGAATTTAATAGATTAACAAATGTCCCAATAATACTTAATACATCTTTTAACGAAAATGAACCTATAGTTCTTAATCCAGATCATGCATTTGATTGTTTCGAAAGAACATCCATGGATTGTTTAGTTCTAGAAAATTGGGTGATTACGAGATAGTTTATGAAAGTAATACAGGTCCTAGATGAAATATCAAAAAAAAATATCAGTATTGTAAGTGTTGTTAGAATTATTTCTTCTTATAAATTTCTATCCAAGCAGTCAAAAATAATCGTTGCAAACAACCAAGACAAACTTGAAAAAGTTGGAACTGTAAAAAGTTTATTTAGTAATTTATTTTTTAGCTCTGAAGTAAGTAAAATTTTAAAAACCCAAAATCCAGATATAGTCCATATTCACGGAATATGGAGACCAATTCATTTTTTTTTTATGTTACATTGTACATTTCTTAATATCCCAATATTAGTTCAGCCTCATGGAATGCTTTTAAAAGAAGCCTTGAAAAGTAAATCATATCTTAGTTATGCAATTAAGTTATTTACACTTTTTATTTTTTATCGATTTTTTTTGACAAGATCATCATTTATTGCAGTGACTCAGGAGGAAAAAGAATCTATTAGTAAATACTTTCCAAATGCCAAAACATCAATTGTAAAAAATCCATTAGTTATTCAAAAAATAGCCTCAAATATAATTTATAAAAAATTTGTTTATTTTGGAAGATATAACCGACACAAAAATTTAAAAGAGTTTATAACAGCCTTTATTAATTCCAAGCCTACTATTGAGTGGTCTTTTCATATTTATGGAATTGAAGATGATGAAAATTACAAAAAAGAATTATTAGATTTAGTTTCTAAATCTGATTATAAAAAAAATATTAAATTTGTTAAGCCAGAATTTGATATTAAGAAAAAATTTAAGATTATATCTGAATCGTGGTGCAATGTTTTACTCTCTAAGTCTGAAATATTGAGTTTATCAGTATTAGAAGCATTTAGTGTGGGGACACAAAGCTTTGTAAATAAAAAAATATTTTTTCCAAACTGGATTCAAAAATATTTAATTAGATCTGAAGTAGTTAACTCTAATCTAGTTCAAAATCTAAGAATAATAATGAAACAAGATATTAAAAAAAAAATTTTGTTAAAGAACAAGATGAAAATTTTATTTCAAAATAAATATACGCTATCTAATGAAAAAAATATTTATCATAGCTTTCTAAAAAAAATTGCCTCAGGTCATAATATTAAAAATCAATTCAGCAATTTTTCTGTTTTATTTTCAAATTTACTTAACTCTGTCTTGGTACCTTTCTTAATGGTTTTATCTGTTATTTTTGGTAGTGCATCTTTTGCATCAGAAATTGGTATTATCCCTGGAATTGTTTTGCTCTTAACCCAAGTCTTTTCTGCTAACGCAAGGTCTTTGTTACTTTATAATCGAGATAGTAAATTTTATGATCAAGTAATTAATATTAGATTTTATGTAGGTATTGTTATTGTAAGTCTCTTAATCTCATATCAATATTTTTTTTCTTATACTCAAAATTTTACTACATTATCTGTTTTAAGTTTTATTGTTTATTTCGCTTGGATCAATGAAATAAACTTGGCAATACACGAAAAAAACAGATCATCTTTAGTTATTAAATTTTTTTTGATAATAAGCATTATATTTTATATGTTAGCAATAGTAGATTTTATGTCTAACACTGAACAGCTTTTAAGTATTCTTAAGTTTTACTTGTTATTTCATATTCTATTTTTTTTATATCATATAAATTTTTTAAATTTAAATGTTCAAAAATTTATTGAGTATTTTAGAAATCAATTCAGAGAGTATTTATCTCTAGCATCAAGTTTTTTTAATATTATAGGTGTAATAATTTGGAGAATTTGTTTAGTAACTCTTTTAGGAAAACCTGAGGCTGGACTATTTTTTGCTTCTTTTGCGATAGCTTCATTTCCAGGGACATTATTTAATAATATAGTTGGCCAGATTGTAACAATTAATGAAAATATTAAGAATATAATTTATAAAATTTCAAACATATTATTTATTTTATATATCCTTTCTATTTTGACATTAATTTTATTAAATCAAATGTTCCTTAAAGATTATGTGTTTTTTACTTTTTTTAATATTACATTAACATCACTATTGGGTACGCCATTTATGTTGAGAGCACTATCTAATAGACATGAATTTTTGTCTTATAGTAAAGCCTTTCAAAATAAAATTTTTATAAAAGATATTATGTATGGTCTTTCAATTTCTCCAATAATTTTAATTTTGTTCTACTTAGGTGGATCAAATTTACTTATTTATTCATATCCAATATCTTCATTTTTAGCATTATTTTATTATCGTAAGATTAAATAATGATTTATCAGATCTATAAAATATTTAGGATGTTATTTTTTGCATCATTCATAGTTATATCTTTTTATTCAATAAAATTTTATGAAGGATCAATTTTAATTTATATGGTTTATTGTTTATCGTTAATATTAATGCTTTTCTATTTGACAGATAAAAAAGCTAGTTACTTTGAAATTTTTTTTTCTATATATCTTTTTCTTGGTTTTTGGTTCAAGTATGTTTTTAGTTTAATACTATATAATGGAATAATTTACGATTCTAACGTCGAACAAATTCCATCAAAAAACATAGATGAAATATTAGTTCTAGGTATATATATAGCATTAACTTGTTTATTTTCTTCCTATATAAACAAAAGGTATAAAAAAAAAGAATTAACTCAAAATAGTAATAATTTAGAAAGTTCATTTTTTATAAATTTATATTTACAAAATAGAATTACGGTACTTATCATTTTTTTAGCCTTTGTTATTTTAGTTGCATTTTTTAATTTAAAATTAGGCATTCATCAAAGGGGATTTCTTTATGACAATGAGTTGCATTCAACAATTATAAATCTATTTAAATGGCTTTTACTATTTGGTTTTACAACATTTTCTTGCTTCATTTTTCATGTGGAGATTAAGAAATTAAAAAAATTAAATATTTTTACAATTGTAATTATTTTGATTGAAGTTTTTTGTTCTTATACATCAATGTTAAGTAGGTCTTTTATAATTAATTCTTCATCTTTGCTCTTACCTATATATCAACAAAGTGCAAAATTAAAAAAAAAATATGATATCAAAATAATAATGATATTTATTATGATATTGTGTCTTGCTACAATTTCTATTTTTGGAGTTAGTAACATCAGGATAGAAAAAGTTAAAATTGTAATAAAAGAGTATAAAGAACTTACAGAAAAAAAATTAATTAAATCTAATAATGATCTTGCCGTTCAAGAGAAGCTTAATAATTATAATTTTCAAATACCAAAAAAAGAATTAGAAAATAATAAATTAAATTTAAAAGAAGATTCAGCAGATTCCTTAATAGAACAGGTTGCAGAAGAAGTTGCAAAAGATTTCAATGATATAGATGAGTCAAAAATTTCCAAAACCTCATCTAAAGATGTGATTAATTTTATTCTAATTAATAGATGGATTGGTATCGATTCATTAATTTTAGTTTCAAGTTCAAAAAATAAAGGATATGATTTATTTTTTAGAGCACTAAAAGAAGATAAAGATTTCATAGATTATACATTCTATGAAAAAGAATTTGGTCTTGTTGATGTAAAAACAAATGTAGATACTGGTAAGACTGTAATGAAAGGTAATACTTTACCAGGAATTATCTCTTTTCTATATTACACTGGGAGCCCCCTTTTTTTATTACTATCAATTATATTAATCTTCATTGTTTTTAATTCCTTGGAAAATTTTTTAAGTTATATAACTGGTAAAAATCTGATTTTTATATGCTTTATTTCAAATATGATTGCTACCAGATTATTTCATTTCGGCTATGCACCAAAAGATAGTTATATGTTTTTAACTTCTATTGTATTAGCTATATTATTTTTAATTATGCTAATGAGATTTCGATTTCGCTCTCCTCGATAAAAAGAGGAAGTATATCAGTACATAGAATATGATATTTAACATTAGTATAAGTATTAAAACTTTTGCATTATTATAGTAATTTATACTTATAAAAATACCCAGGAACATGTAAAAATTTAATAGCACGCCTGTTAATGAATTTGAAATAACAAAATTTTTATTAAAACTAAAAATTTTATTTAATAATAGGGTATGAAAGTGAAAACCATCAGCTATATCAATCGTCCTGTTTGCATTTAATCTTCTTATTATTGAGAATAAATTTTCAAAAGCAGGGTACCATAATAAGTTTAAAGCTAGTAATGGTGAAATACTATTATTTAAATTTATGAAGCTAATTACATAAATAGACATAAAGACAGTAATTACATAAACACCATTATCACCTAAAAATGATTTTTGAAATAAATTTACTAAGTAAAATATAGAAAAAATACTTATAATTATTTTTATATCAGGAAAATTATCTGGTAATGGCAACTCAATAAATAGAATAGCCAAAGTTATGATAAGATAATATCCAATTACATTACAATTTACACCATCACAAAAATTGGAACCATTAATTAATATAATTATACAAATAGAAGTAAAAATTAAATTAAAAATTCTGTTATTTATAAAATAGTCTATAAAAAAAATTCCCGTTCTATTAATCTCTAAATCCAAAAAATAAATAAAAAAAACCACCAACAAAAATTGTAAGAATAATCTTAATTTAGGACTGAAGTTAGTTTTTAAATCTGAGAAGATTCCAAGTATTAGGAATGAAAATAGAGATGTAATTACTAAAAAAGAATGATTACTATATCCTTCATACAACATGTATGTGGTGATGGTTATAAACAAATATAATCCTCCAGTCAAAGGTGTGTTTTTATTATATGTTGATTTGTGACTTTGTGATTGAGGTGAATCTAAGAGAATAAAATATTTGCTTTGAATAAATATTAGAGATAATGAAACGATTGATATGTATATAAATATAATAAGCATTTTAATTTATGATAATTAAAAAAAATACTTATCACAATTCCTTATTGTTTACATCTGTATTACTGATTTTAATACCACCAACACTTATATCAGGTCCATTTCTGCCAGACCTATTTATTGTATTGATATCCTTTATTTTTTTATTCATTTTGAATAATAAAAATCAACTATTTTCATCTAAATCTAATTTTTTAAAATTATTTTTAATTTTCTATATCTATCTAGTTTTAACATCAATATTTTCAGATAATTTTTATGAATCAATAAAATCTTCATTCCCCTATGTAAGATTTGGACTTTTCTCACTAGCAATAGTTTTTATACTTAATAACCAAAAAGACTTTATAAAATATTTCTATTTAATGATGCTTTTTACACTTATCATTTTGATATTTGATGGATATTTTGAATTTTTTATGGGAAATAATATATTTGGTTATAAGGGGGATAGAGTAGATCGTCTGTCAGGCCTTTTTTTTGACGAACTGATTTTAGGATCTTACTTAGGAAAAATTTTACCAATCTTTTGTACGTTCAGCTTATTAAACAAAGAATACTATAATAAATATCTTATTTCAATATTGGTTTTATTGATTTATATTTTAATATTCTTATCTGGTGAAAGATCAGCATTTTTTACTACATCACTTTATTTGATTATGATTACTCCCTTTTTAATGGGTATTAAAAAAACAGTAATTTTTTTTATTTTAATAGGCACAATATTTAGTGTTTTCGTATCAATAAACAAAAATATTAAAAGTAGATATATTGATCAAATGTTATTGCATACGCTCAATTACAATAAAGGAATTAATAGTACCCGTACATTTATGCCAGATCATATGGGTCTATTTACTTCTGCGCTTGAGATTTTTCAAAAAAATATTTTTATTGGCGGTGGTGTTAAAACATTTAGAATTTATTGTAAAAATACAGTTAATGAAAAATTAAAAAAATTACAAACAGAAATTCCAAGTTTAGTTTTTTGTAGTAGCCATCCACATAATTATTATTTACAATTACTAGCAGAAACAGGTTTGATTGGTTTTTTATTTGTTTTAGCGATTTTTATTAAATTATTTTTTAACTATTTAAAACAAATCTATTATCTAATTAGACAAAACAAAAATATTAAAAAAGAATATGTCACTATATTATCTGGATTAATTATCTATATTTGGCCATTAACTACTACGGGTAGTTTTTTTAACAATTGGATATGTTCGATCTTGTTTTTACAAATTGGCATTTATCTATATATAGTACAAGATGAATATAAAAATTAATTTTGATAATATTTGTATTGTAATTTTCACATTTTTTTTCTTCTTTTGGGGAATTAATATTTATAATGTTGATTTTTTAAATACTTCAAGCCCAAATTCACAATATTACAAATTTCTCATTAATTTTAAATTAAGTTATTTTGTTATATTTTTAACTATACCTATATTTTTTAACTCTTTTAAAAAAAGAGATTTTTCATTTAATCAAATATTTAATTATCAACAATACATACTTTTTTTTGCTTTATTTATATTAATTCATTTTTTCTTTATTAAAATATATTATAATGAGCCTATTGATAATTCCGAAATAGAAAATTTATTCTATTTCATATCATTATCCGTAATTTATTGTCATTATAGAAACTTTATATTAGTTAATTTTAAAAAAATTCTAACAATTTATCTGATAATTTTTGTTAGTTATTCAATCATAGATGGTTTGCAAGCTGTACCTCAAAAATTAGTTGGGCAATGCAACAACGATTTATATTTAATAGATTTGATGCAAAAATATCTAAAAATTCATCTTACCAAAAGCATTTATTTAGAGAATTCTCATTTAGCAATGATGGCAGTGGCAGTTTTTTTTGCCTCAATATTTATTATTATACAAGGTGCAAAAAATAGTATTTTATTTGTATTATTATTTTCAATAGAAGTACTTATTGTATTAAATAATTTATCAACAACATATTTTGTTGGTTATTTTTTCTCACATATAGCTTTATTTTTATTTTGGGTGAAAAAAATAAACATTAAATTTTGGGTTATTACCTTTTTATTTTTAGGTATAAATGCATACCTTTTTCTCTCAGATAAGCATTGTGTTAATAAAATTACACAATTTAGTTTTACAGATGTTAAGGAAAATATTATGGATAGAGGTGCCCACCGAGGTGTACAAAACCCAAATTTAACAACTGGGATCTACCAAAGATCAATTATAGTTGCTAAAGAAACACTTATTAATCATTCATTAGGTTGGGGAATTGATGGTATGGATAATGCAAACAATAAACTACTTAGTGGATATAGTCATCCTTTTAAAACACTAGATGATTATGATCCTTTGAACCCAATTAACGATTATGCTTTCTATCAATTAAGATTTCTTAATTTAAAAGATGGTTTATCAAATTTCCTTAAGTTGGTTACTGAATTTGGAGTTTTTAGCATTTTTATCTTTTTATTTTTTATTAAATACTTACTTAATATAAAAAATATTAGTGGATACAATGTATTTGTTATCACTTTGTTTATTACATTATGTATTAGAAGTGCAGGGTTTTTTAACGGTGGATTTATATTTTGTTTGTTTGAATTTTTCTATCTTGAAAAATATAGAAAAGAAATAAAATTACAGGAAAAAGTTAATTAAATTAATTCCAACTTATTTTAACAATTCATCAGTAATAAATTTCGGAATTTTAAAATCTGAATTATACTGGTTTGCATTTGCATAAGCATTATGAGAAAAAAATTTATAATTATATTTAATTTTATTAATATAATTAATAGTTTTTAAATTTTTTTTATTAGAGCTTATAATTATCCCATCATGGTTATTTTTTATTATCTCATTAATTCCACCTTTTGTTAAATAAACTAATGTTGGTATACCAAAACTCTTAGCCTCCAATACACTAAATGGGCAATTTTCGATAGGACTAGTCACTAACAGTAAGTCTATGTTTTTATAAATAGTTGACTTCTCTTTATCTAAAAAAAATCTAATATATTTCTTCTGGCTATTACTTAAGTTTATCTTGTTGCTACTAAATATATTAAAAATAAAGTTATCTTTATTTTCATACGCTATCTTTAAAAATTTATCTAAACCTTTTTCCTTACCTGTTCTGCCAACAAAACCAATTCTAAATTTTTTATTATTAAATAGATTAATTTTTCCTGGTAGTTTAATTGAATTGTATTGAATGCTGTTTCTTGCAAATTTAGGAAAAAAATATATCTTTTCCCAATATTTTTTTGTAAATCTTGAAACATAAAAAACTTTATTGATAAAAATAATAAATATTCCACATAAGAATGAACACAAATATAATATAATATTCTTCTTAGTTAGATGACTATGTGCAAAAAAAAATATCTTTTTTTTATCAAAAAATAATTTAATATATAAAAAATATATAACTAAAATAATAGGGTTTGAAAATATAAAAATTGTATTCTTATTTTTATTCTTATTCTTTAACTTCTTTAAAATATTAAAAGTAATAAATATTTTTTTCAATACATCTATTTTGTAATATTTTAAGTGTTTTTTTTTATAATTTTGAAATGAATGTTTATCAATTACCATGCATTCAATTTTTTTTTTATTAAAAAATTTAATTAGAGTGTCTTGAAAAGTTTTTATTCCACCAAATGCATTTGATATAAAGACGATACTATTTTTCATGATTGTATTGTATTAGTTATTATGTGATTTTAATTTTATTATATATTCAAATATGTTTTTTAAAATCAATAGTCTAATCAATAAATAAATGGATATAAAAATTGATGTTTTTACTGTTATTTCAGAAAAAATGAACATATTCATAATTATGTTGTACAATTTCTGTTAATAACGTGCATAAAGACCATATGAAAACAGCTCTTATTTTTGGTGTTACTGGACAGGATGGCTCTTATCTTACTGAATTTCTTTTAAAAAAAAACTATAAAGTCCATGGTATAAAAAGAAAATCGTCTTCATATAATACAAATAGAATTAATCACATTTTAGACTCTAATAAAAATTTTTTACTTCATTATGGTGATGTTACAGATGCTATAATGGTAATGAATATAATAAAAAAAATAAAACCAGATGAAATTTACAATTTATCTGCTCAATCACATGTAGCTGTTTCTTTTGAAATTCCTGAATATACAGCTAATGTTGATGCACTAGGATGTTTAAGAATATTGGAAGCAATAAGATCATCTAACTTAACAAAGAAAACAAAGTTTTATCAGGCGGGAACTTCAGAAATGTATGGCAAAGTTCAACAGACACCACAGACTGAAAAAACTAACTTTTACCCAATGAGTCCTTATGGCGTATCAAAACTTTTTTCTCATTGGATGACTATTAATTATAGGGAGGCATATGGTATATTTGCGTGCAATGGTATATTGTTCAATCATGAAAGTCCTAGACGTGGTGAAACATTTGTTACAAGAAAAGTTACAATAGCCTTATGTAAAATAAAACTTGGTCTTCAAAATAAATTATTAGTTGGAAATTTAAATGCTAAAAGAGATTGGGGGCATGCAAAAGATTATGTAGAGGCTCAGTGGCTGATATTACAACAAAAAAAGCCAGATGATTTTGTAATTGCTACTGGAAAGAATTATTCAGTTAAACAATTTATCAATACATGTGCAGAATTATTAGACATTAAATTAAAATGGACTGGAAAAGGAATAGATACAAAAGCATATGACCAAAATGGAAAGTGTATTATTGAGTGCGATGCGAGGTATTATAGACCGACAGAAGTTGATACATTACTAGGGGATTCATCCAAAGCAAAAAAATTATTTAAATGGAAACCGAAAATTACCTTTAAAAATCTTGTCAAAGAAATGATAGATTCTGATTTTAATGATTTAAAAAATACTCATGGTGAAAAAAAATGATAAGGTATTTTTAGCTGGTCATAAGGGGCTGGTTGGATCTGCAGTCTTAAGAAGACTTAAACAATTAAACTACACCAATATAGTAACTGTAGAAAAGAAAAATTTAAATCTATTAGATCAAAAAAAAGTATTTAATTTTTTAAAAAAAAATAAAATAAAATCATTAATAATATGTGCGGCAAGAGTAGGAGGGATAAAAGCTAATAACACTTTTAAGGCAGATTTTATTTATGAAAATTTAACAATTCAAAATAATTTAATTCATGGAGCAAAAATCAATAATATCTCAAATTTAATTTTTTTAGGTTCCAGTTGTATTTATCCTAAACACTGCAAACAGCCTATAAAAGAAGAATATTTACTATCAGGAAAACTAGAGAAAACAAATGAGCCTTATGCGATAGCTAAAATTGCTGGCATTAAAATGTGTGAGTCATACAATTTTCAATATAAAGCTAATTATAAGTGTTTAATGCCGACAAACACCTTTGGACCAGGGGACAATTATAATCTTGAAAGTAGCCATTTTCTTCCTGCGCTAATAAAAAAGATTCATGATTGTAAAATTAAAAAAAAAAAAATATTAGAATTATGGGGTAATGGCAAAACTAGAAGGGAATTAATTTATGTAGAAGATTTAGCAAATGCAATTGTTTATTTTTTAGATAAAAAATTATCAGCAAATTTAATAAATATAGGGTCTGGAATTGAAAAAAATATCGACCAATATGCAAAACTAGTATGCCAAATAATTGGAGTTAAATTAAAAATAAAATATAAAAATAAATTATTAACAGGAACACCAAGGAAACTACTAGATAGCTCTTATGCTATAAAAAATGGTTGGAAGTCCAAAACTGACTTAAAAAGAGATATATTAAAAACGTATGAACATTTTTTAAATGAAATTAATTTTAAAAAGTTAAAAAATTAATGCTAATAGCAATTTTTAGTAACTACTTACTATTAATGGTAATTTTGGGATATTCATTTCTTCTAAAAAAAATTACATTTAATAATAATGACATTATAGTAGAAAATATTGATATTTTATATGGATTATTTTTAATTATATTTATTTCATTATTATTTAACTTTTTTTTCCTCTTAATTATTTAAAACCGTTGGTTATAATATTTGGTTTATTAATATTTATATACGCTGCTTATAAAAAAATAATTAAAATAAATTTTATTTTATATTTTGTTATAATATTTTTTACAACATTCATTGCATTTTATAGTAATATGAATGTCGATAGTCCAATGTATCATTTACAAGTCATAAAGTGGCTGAGTCTTCATAAAATTGGTTTTGGTTTGAGTAATCTCGAAATTAGACTTGGTTTTAATTCCTCCTGGCATTCTTTAGTAGCATTATTAGATTTAAGCTTTGATAAATTTACTGCAAAATATTATATAAGTGCATTAGTTCTCAGTTCTTTGATATATGAAACAATTAAAAAAAAAACTAAGTTAAATTATAGTGACATATTTCTTTTTTTAACTGTTTCATTTCTTATTTTATACAGCTTTCTCCACCCATATGGAAATGGAGTAATATTAAATCACTTGGGTAACCCTGAACGAGACATCATTGCCATGTTATTTTTTTTTCTTATTATTTTTTTTTTCTTGAAAGCATTAGAAGATACTGAAAATAATAAAAATTATATAAATTTATTAGCTTTATCACTTTTTTTATGTCTCACCACACGTTTGATGATGTCACCAATGTTAATATTATTAGTTATTATTTTATTAAAAAATAAAAATTATAAAATAATAAATTTTACAACCTCTCTTTTATTTATCACTAGTATTTTTTGGGTCTTAAGAAGTTTTTTTTTAAGTGGGTGTTTATTTTTCCCCTTTTACCAAACCTGTTTTAAAACAAGTTGGGCCGTAAACATTAAGGAGGTACAATTTTTTGTTGAGGAAGCAATGAGAATATCAAGAACATTGCCCACAAGAAATGGTGTTACTGATGCAAATTTTTCTTTACATAGTTTTGATTGGGTTTCTCAGTGGATTAATGATTATTTTTTTAGTGCAGCATTATTACAAATTGGAGCAGCAATTATAGTAACAACATTTTGTTTATTTATAATAGTAAGTAGCATTAAAAAATATAGATCTAAAAATATTATCAACAAATATGATATTTCTATATTTATTTGTATAATAATAATTATTTTTTTCTGGTTTATTAGTGCTCCTGAAACAAGATATGCACTTGGACCTATTATAAGTTTGCCATGTTTTTTTATAATTCTACTTTTCAAGAAATTAAACTTAAGAGAATTTTTTATAGATAAAAATATAAAGCTCTCATTAATAATGGGAATATTATTTATTTTGTTTGTTTCTAAGAGTTTTTCACATTTTCAATTAAGTGATTTATATATAGATAATAAAATAACACATAACTATTCACATATAGAAAAGATAGGAAGATCTAATAATATGAATATTTTTTGGGGAAAATTTTTATGTGCTGATTTTAAAGAAATTTGTGTAAATACTGTTAAAGAAAATTATGTAATAGAAGAAAAATTTAATTATAAATTTTATAAATCAGATTCATGGTTAAAGGAATAAACTTTAGATGAAAATATCGATAATTACTCCAACTTTTAATAGTGCAAAAACAATACAATCAAATATGGACTCAATTAAATCTCAATCATTTAAGGATTATCAAATGATTATAATTGATAATAATTCAACAGATGAAACTATAGAGATCATTAAAAAAAATAATATTCAAAATATAAAATTCTTAATTGAAAAAGATTTGGGAATATTTGATGCAATTAATAAAGGTATTAAAATAAGTGATAATGAATTAATTGCTGTTTTACATAGTGATGATTTCTATAATGATGAAAATGTTCTACAAAATATAATTGATGAATTCAATAAAAGTGATGATATTGACATAGTTTATGGAAATTTAATTTATGTGAAAAAGAATGATATAGATATTGCCATAAGGTACTGGAAACCTGGCTTGTATGTTAAAAACTCATTTTTTAAAGGCTGGCATCCTCCACATCCAAGTTTTTTTACCAAAAAAAAATTATTCGACGATCATGGATACTATGATTTAGCGAATGGGAACTCTGCAGATGTTGAGTTAATGTTTAGATTTTTAAATACTCACAATATGAAATCAAAGTATTTAGATAAAACTTTAGTAAAAATGAGATATGGAGGAGCTTCTAACAAAGATATTTTTTCTATTATTAAGCAAAATATACAAACAATGAGATTTTTAAAGATTAATAGAAATTATTATAAAATTGGTATCTTTATTCTATATAAATTATTAGATAGGCTAAAACAGTTTGTAATTAAAGAATAATTGTATAAATAATAAATATTAATGAAAATTTCAATAATTATTCCTTGTTTTAATGAAGAGAAAACACTCTCTAGAATTATCGATAAAGTTTTAAAATTTAAATCATATGAAAAAGAAATCATCATTGTTGATGATTGTTCTACTGACAATACAGCACTTATAATAAAGGATTTAGTTTTAAAATTTAATGAAATTAAATCAATTAAACACGAAAAAAATTATGGAAAAGGAGCTGGTATAAAATCGGGTGTCAAAATTTCAACAGGAGATATTATTTTAATACAAGATGCAGACCTTGAGTATAACCCTGAGGATTATGATAGCTTATTAGAACCATTTATAAAAACAGATGCTGATGTAGTCTATGGTTCTAGATTTTTAGGTGGAAAATATGTCAGATTAAGTTTTTTTTGGCACTTTGTAGCCAATAAACTTCTAACAACATTGTGCAATACATTCACAAATTTAAATATGACAGATATGGAGACTGGTTATAAATTATTCAAATCTGATGCAATTAAATCAATCGATCTAAAAGAAAAATCGTTTGGTATCGAGCCCGAAATTACAGTCAAGCTTGCTAAAAAAAAATATATTTTTTATGAAGTACCTATTTCCTACAGCGGTCGATCATATGAAGAAGGTAAAAAAATAGGTTTAAAAGATGCTTTTAAAGCTATTTATTGCATTGTTAAATATAGATTTTTTGACTAGTCCGGCATAATTACTTTATAATTAAAGTACTTTTTTGATTTTAATTTTTGATTTAAGTAATGAGTACATGGTGAATAACCATAACCACACATTTTAACACTTCCATAGTAAATAAAATTATCTAATTCAATTTTCTTAATATCAGATTTATTTACAAAAATAATTTTAGGAAAAAAACTTATATAACTTGGATCTTCCGGTTTAATTATTCTTAGCATATTTTTTGAAACAAAAAGTATTGAAAATAATATTAAAAAAAAACTAAAAAATTTATAAGATTTCTTTTTTATTGGGTTATTCAATGCACACAAGTATGCAAAACTTAAGGCAATAAATGATACAAAATATGAATAGCCATACCTATAAACAGGAACTTTTAAAAACCAAATTAAAGAAAAAATAATCATTAATATTATAAGTAGAAGATATTTTTTATTATAAGTGTTATTTTGAGTTTTATTTTTATCTTTAAGCTTAAAGCAAATATATAAACACATAAAAATAAGTAATATAAAATAAGGCAATAAAATTTTAACAATCTTTACTAGATGTGTTCTGCTCCAAGTACTAACCCAATTGAATTTTTTAGAATATTCTCTTTGTGAAATTTTATTTGTATTTTTAAAGTCAGGCCATGCTTTTGTCCAAGCCTCATTTTCTTGTGATACACTTTTTGTTTGATTAATATTGGTCCACTCCAAACCCTGAAAACATAATTTACTCACCGGATAAATAGCACAACCAGAAATAATTATATTTTTAAAAACCCATAAAAATAAAAAAATAATAGCAAAAAAACTTTTTGGCATTTTCAAAATTGTATTTAATTTATTTTTTTTTAAAAAAATAAAAGGTAGAAGAATAGCAAAAGCCATAGTGATTTTATTTAATATAATAAAAACTGATAATATTAAATTATTTGCATTAAAAATAATTTTTTTATTATTTAAAGATTGAATTACTTCTGAAATTAGAAAAAAAAATAAGAAGTGTGTCGGTGCATCGTTTCCATATTCACCATACCTATTCATTTTATAGGCAATAAAAATTAAAATAGAAAATAAATAAAAAAAGTGAAAATTAAATTTTTTAACTTTTAAATATTTAATTGTATGAGCTAAAAAATTAACAATTACTGAAGAGGCAATAATAGCCATAGAAAAAGTAATTCCTTTATTACCAAATATAAAATTATTAAAAAAAGCTGAAAAATATTGGACTATAGAAATATGAGCAAATCTAAAATGTAGATTTGAAAGACCAAAGATTATTTTTTCTTCATTTAAAATACTTGTATAGGGAAGATGATATAGTATTGCATCAGGTCGGTATATATTGCTTTTTGCTATTAATAAAAAAATTATAACTGCGTTAACAATTGTAAATTTAAAAAAATTAAAGGAGAAATAAATTTTTAGATTTTTAGATAATATCAACAAAGGTAATATCAATATCAAACTATTAATGATGATATTTAATGGTAAAAAAAAATTTATTAGTAGAGTAATAAAAGAGATTAATATAAGACCATAAATTAAATCGTTAGATAAATTTATAATATTATTATTATTATGCTTATTAAAAAAATAACCACAAGGTGTTAATATAATAACTGCCAATATGGAAAAAAAAATTAATTCAAGCATAGTATTTTAAATGATTAAGCTAACAATTATAATACCTGTTTATAATGAAATTAAAACCATAGAAAAATTAATCAAAAAAATATTAAAAGTTAATATTAAAAAACAACTTATCATCGTTGATGATGGATCTAGTGACGGTACAGAACTAGTATTGGCAAAATATAAAAATAAGATAGATAAATTAATTACACATAAAAGAAATTCCGGAAAAGGTGCGGCCATTAAGAGTGGTCAAAAATATGTCAAAGGAAAATACATTGGCATACAAGATGCTGATCTAGAATATGACCCTAGTGATCTAAAAAAGATAGTAAATGAAATGGATAAAAAAGACCTTAAAGTAATGTACGGCTCTAGAGTATTGAAAAAGAATAAATTTAAAAATACGCAAAGCTTCACCCATGTTGTTAGAATTTGGGGAAATATTTTTTTGACTAAAGCTTCTAACATTTTGAATAGACAAAAATTAACCGATGCACATACTTGTTATAAAGTTTTTGACTCAAATATTTTTAAAAAGATTAAATTAAAAGAAAAAGGTTTTTCTTTTTGTCCTGAAATAACCACCAAAATATCAATGATGAATATAGAAATAGAAGAATTTCCAATTAATTATATTGGAAGAACGTATGAACAGGGAAAAAAAATAACAGCATTCGATGGACTTGATGCATTATATGTTTTAGCAAAATATAGATATTTTAACTGATGTTAATTTTAATCAAACATAGATTAATAAAAATCATAGAGAAAATTCCGTTGTTACAAGTTTTTGTTTATAATCATTTACAATATTTTAAATTTTTGTTTCCACACGATAAAGATTATTATGCATTAAAAATTTTATTTAAGAAAAATGAAAAAAGAACCTTTTTAGATATTGGAGGAAATATAGGCTTATCTACGATAGGTTTTAGAGAGCTTGGGTTTTTAAACAATAAAATTATAATGTTTGAGCCTGACCAATTCTTATTAGATAATTATGTATCTAAAGTAACAAAAAATTACTCTAACATTAAAGTTTACCCTTTTGGTCTGTCAGATAGATCTCAAAAAAAAAAATTATTTAGAGCTTTTTATAAAAATGTTTTTTTTCATTTTAATAACAGTTTTAATCTTACATACTTGAAGGAAAAACTTGAACATAACTATGGACAAAAAGCTAAAAAATTTACAATTAAATCTACAAAATTTGACCTAAGAAAATTTGATGAATTAAATATAAAAGATAACATATGCTTCCTTAAAATTGATGTTGAGGGTTTTGATGAATTTGTTCTTTATGGAATGAAAAATTTTTTTAAAAAAAATAATCCCGTTGTATTAGTTGAATATAATGAGTGCAATTTCTCAAAGATATATGAATTTTTAAAGAATAAATATGATTGTTATTTTTACAATTTTGATAAAAATAAATTAGAAAGATTAATGATGCTCGATATTAGTAAATTAATAAGAGGAGAGATTCTTGAAAGTAAATATAAAAAAAATAGTGTTAATATTTTTTTTATTAATAAAGATAATAAAAAAATTATATAGATGAACAAGACAAAAAAAATTATTGTTGTTACCGGAGGAGCAGGATTTGTTGGATCAAATTTGATTAATTTTTTAGTAAAAAAAACTAAATTTAAAATTATAAGTATTGATAATTATTCTTCTGGTAATAAAAAGAATCACGTTAAAAATATAAGAGTCAAATACATAAGGTCACACACAAAAAATATTTCAAAATTATTAAACAAATATAAAGAAAATATAGATTCACTTTTTCATTTTGGTGAATTTGCAAGGATATATCAAAGTTTTCTAAAAATGGATGAGTGCATCAGCTCGAATACTATTGGTTCTCATGAGGTATTTAGTTTTTGTAAAAAGAATAATGTTAAGCTTATATATTCAGCAACCTCTGCAAGCATAGGTAATCAGGGTAAAGATAGCAATTTATCACCATATGCATTTACTAAAACTAAAAATTTAGAAATGTTGGAAAATTTAAAACGCTGGTATGGTTTTAAATTTGAAATAATTTACTTTTACAATGTTTATGGACCAATGCAGATTGCTAAGGGAAGTATGGCTACAGTTATTGGTATATTTGAAGATCAATACAAAAATAATAAACCCCTAACAGTTGTTAAGCCTGGGACACAATCTCGGAGATTTACCCACATTAACGACACTATTGAAGCTTGTTATTTTGCGTGGAAAAAAAGTAGGTGTAGACATTATAGTATTTCAAATAAAAAAAGTTATACTATTATGGAGGTGGCAAAACTTTTCAATAGTAAAATTAAGTTACTTCCGTTTAGAAGGGGTGAAAGGTATACTTCAGCATTAACTAGCATGAATGTGGATAATAAAGTTTATAAGTTATTTGGAAAAATAGACCTTAAAAAATACATAAAAGAACATATAAAAACCTTAAAATAATAGGTTATTTATTGTTTACAATATCTTTTAATTGGTTATAACACTCTCGCCGGTGATTATTGCGAAGGGGTAATACCCGATCCCATTCCGAACTCGGAAGTCAAGCCCTTCAGCGCCGATGGTACTTTGTCTTAA
>MDTF01014139.1_pt1 | contig 20255 bp, 16 predicted proteins | sample 811191 | NCBI WGS metagenome assembly MDTF01 (sample SAMN05326649, study PRJNA326480) | marine metagenome | isolation source: seawater | place: Southern Ocean | collected 2011
GCCGATTTTTGACCTTACCGCCTCGAGAATTCTGAAACTTGGAAACTGATAGCGTGCAGGTCAAGTTACGGTCGTCGCCAAACAAAACTCCCTCTCAATGAATCTACCACCCCAACTCTTAAACCCCTGCGCGTGGACCGTGCACCGGCTTAAAGGGGGGGCTGGCCTGTTTGCAGCGGCTCATGGAGCATGGAGGTTGGGCGCAGTAACCCCATAATTTGCAACACTTTCCAAGTTCCTAGGCGATGATATTCCATTTTAGTGCCCCAATGCCCGGTTTCCTACGGGGTACCCCTCAAAAAAACGTTTTATAACAAAAATCAATATATAGGAAGGTCTTTAGTATTATTGGGGCACTGGGGAAATCAGCCATTAATCATTGATTTTTCTGTATAAATTACTGCCCCGGTTGCATTTGAAAACTGCGGAATTGGGGCTTTATTTGAACCGATCTCACCAGTTTTTGCCCAAATGCCTTTTACAAGAATAAATTTGCAAATTGTGGAACATAATTGATGTTGAAAAAACCTTGATTGGGTTAAACAATGATCGCTCGACCTGACGCCCCGCATTAGTATATTATCGTGTTTCAATGGTACTGCCAAAGTTTAATATTATTAGGAAGGATTACCAATGAACGCCCCTGAGTATATCTTTGAAGCATCATCCAAGCCGTCTCTGTCCTGGCATGAGGTACCGCTATTACGGGCCACAGATAAAAGCGTCAAAGGATATGGTAGCTTGGTTGAAGACCCCCAAAATTTCAGTATAGAGATTGTTCAGTGGCCCAAACAGGGATGGCGACCTATAGATGAAGGTACTGGCGACGAGGCGGGCTGGGTCGAAGGTGAATTTCTTGGCGAATGGAAAGGCGATGTACTTTTCGGTTCGAACGCGGCAGTAAATGGTCATTACGTTCTGGGATGGTCCACTGATCCAAAATCTGCCAACAAGCAGAAGCAGACTGCTTCGCGCGATCAGGTATTATTATGGCACATGAACTACCATCCTGATGGAGGGCAGATGTTCTGGCCGATGCAAAAGAAGCCATTCATAGTCCCTGTTGCGCTTGCGGGTGACAACCTGAAGCCAGATAACGTCATTGCCTTATGGTGCGATGGGTCAAAAGGACTCTATATCCATCCAGGCATATGGCATGAAGGAATTTTTCCGGTTGAAGACAAACAAAGTTTCTTGGATCGCCAAGGACGCGTTCATGCGCGGGTCAGCGCAGATATTGGGAAAGAGTTCGGTGTATATCTTGCGTGCCCACTTCGCTCAGAGAAGATTATAGATTTATGAAAAGACTGCAGAATTCGGCGCTCTTTTGAAAATATTCAAATTAATGTCGGTCAATCAACAGGCAAACACCGTGTAGTTTGCAAACAATTGATGGCAGCATCTATACTGCATACGAAACCATCGAACCTCTCCTCCGCGCGCGCGACTCCTGCGCCCATGGACCGTGCCCCTAGATCAGGGAGCGTCTAGTGCCCGCTACCGATCGGGAGCAGCTGCAGTTGCCCCAGACAAAACCCCACCCCAATGAACCTACCACACCAACTTTTAAGCCCCGGCGCGTGGACCGTGCACCCGCTTTAAAGGGGGGCCGGCCCGTTTGCCGACATCGCTGCAGAAACGTGGGAGTTGGGCGCATTACCCCCGGACTGTGGTGCAAGCCACGGTGGCCGAGCAACGGGATGGGCGATCCGTGGTTTGGGCATCCAAACAAAATCTCACTCGGCTGTTCTTGTCAGATCATTTTTTCAGGTGACTTTTCCTAAACGCAGAGAATTTTTGATGGGGGGCGCTGGTTTCTAAGCTATCCATTTTGCTTTTGACCGACCCCCCGCAGTTGTACATAGTGACACCATGAAAAACTTTATGGCTATTCAAGACACACACGATGATGCAACCTGTTAGCTTTTTGCAGTTCATCTGGGCGATCATGATTGGATTTTTATTATTTGGTGAAAGTGTTGACGCTTTCGTTGTTCTGGGTGCTCTCACCATCATTGGGGCGGTTTTCTACATTACATTACGAGAGGCCCAACTAAAGTAAAGATATGAAAGGACTGGTCTATGATCATGTATTAAGTCCTAAACCCCTGGCGCAACTTTAATTAAATTGAATTTAACGGAAGGCTAAACGCACACTTCAACACTCAGCTGCAATCTTTTGCAAATTCGAGATATCACCTAATGCCTAAATTTGTCCTCAGCACCGGCCAACTGCGCAATCAAAACCTTATGGGCATCTTATGTTTTGCCTGTGCAATGTTTCTATTTTCTGCCGTGGACACGACTGCAAAAATCCTAACTGAGAGCTTTCACCCAATCCAAGTCGCTTGGTCGCAGCAAATAGGTTTGCTTTTGGGAATTCTCCTCCTGTTGGTGTTTAAAGGAGCTGTAATTCTACAGACTGATCACCCTTGGTTGCAAATTAGTCGGGGTTTATTAGCAGGCGCCTCATCACTATTATTTATCTTTGCAATATCGGTAGTGCCTATTGCAGATGCAGTTGCTGTCAGTTTCGTAGCACCATTTATTGTAACTATTCTAGGGGCGTTGGTTCTGGGAGAACGTGTTGGCGTTCGAAGGTGGACGGCAATTGTTATCGGGTTTTTGGCATGTCTGATCATTATCAGACCTGGCTTGGGAGTATTTAATCCTGCCATATTTTTAGTTGTGATTGCAGCCACCTTCTATGCCTGCCGTCAAATACTGTCCCGAATAATTAGTAGTTCTGACAGCACAATGACAACGATTTCTTATACAGGACTTACAGCGAGTATGTTTTTAACTGTGCCCTTACCCTTTGTGTGGCGCACACCAGTTTGGGGCTCAGAAATTTTATTGCTGTTAGTATTGGCCGGACTGGCCGCCCTTGCAGAAATCATGGTTATTAAAGCGCTTGAGTTAGCGCAGGCTGTGGTGTTAGCGCCTATCCATTACACCGTAATGATTTGGGGAACCATCTACGGTTGGTTTGTCTTTGGTCAACTGCCTGATGAGTGGACTTGGCTTGGCTCGCTCATAATTTTTGCAACTGGCATCTATATGGTTCGACGTGAATGGGCGATCAAACAAGAAAAAACTACGTAATATACTGAGACTGAACTTGCCCTCAGCTTATCGGTGCCGCGTGCATCAACCCCTTCTCTAACGCTGATCCGTAGCCCGTTCTCAATGCGCAACTGCGATCGAGGGTAAAGGATCGCTTCTAGCTTGGGCGCATCGATTACCTCACCCGGGCTTTGTTGCACAAATCGTCTGCGGGGATTCATGTTGAGAATTCAGCGTGATATCTGGCGTCCATGAGCAGCTGGACACCGACGACTTACCAGACCAAAAACTGGGCGGCCTACAATCGGGCCTTGAAGCAACGCGGATCACTTTCGCTTTGGTTTGATGCCGAAATGGATTGGGGTGCAGCGCGTTCAGGTAAACAGGGCCGTCAACAAGCGAATAGCGATGCGGCCATACAAGCCTGCCTCACGATCAAAGTAGTGTTCGGTTTGCCCTTGCGGCAAGCCACGGGTTTTGTGGAAAGCCTGTTGCAACTGATCTGGCTGAATAGGTCTGTTCCGGACTTCAGTAACTTGTGTCGGCGACAAAGGACGTTGCCCGTTGCTATTGCATATCAAGGATCAGTGGGACTGCTGCACCTTGTGATAAACAGTACTGGCATCAAAGTGGAGGGTGAAGGCGAGTGGAATACCCACAAGCATGGCGGATCAAAACGTCGCCTCTGGCGCAAGATACATATCGGTATCGATGAGGAAACACTTGAAATTCGCGCAATAGAGACGACGAGCAGTCGAATTGGTGATGCGCCTGTATTTCCTGACTTACTCAATCAGATCCCACCCGACGAGGAGATCGGGAGCGCCCCAGCGGACGGTGCATACGATACACGCAAATGCCCCGATGCTATTGCGGCTCGCACTGCACATGCGGTCATTACACCCCGTAAAAAACGCTCAGCTGTGGAAGCCCGAATCTTTGGTGTCGTTGTCGCTTGACTATGAAGTCGAACAAGCATTGGTGCCTCCCGTCTGGATATCCCTCAGCACCGATCTTGCCATGAAAAGCGCAGAACGACGAAGGTCTATGTGATCATCCGGGATGGAACAGCTAAGTCCGTCTGGGGTAAGGTTAAGCATGACCTCAAGCCGATTTGTGCAAGAAAGCCCCTCACCCGCCGAAAAGGTGGCCGTCGCCAGCAGCATACACCGAAAACGCTAATCCTGCCGCCAAGTATAAATTTAGTCGGTCAAAACGCCATGACGCTTTGACACCATCGGCACAGCTGCCCCAGCATTTAAGCTCTCCGCAACCAACTGCCGTTTAAACTCATCTGTGTATCTGGCCTCACACCCCAACCTTAGCGCTCACGTCTAATCGCCCGTCATCGCGGCCTACCAATCAGCCACGCTCAGGCAAAATGACTGATAAATTAGACCGAAATAGAGGGGTTCTCTTGAGGCTTACCTTTCAGGGACAGGGGTAAATCACCCCGCTGTCTAGGAACAGGGACTAAGATCAATGGGAAGTTATTGCTTCGTCACGAAACTCTATTGATAGCCACCGGATACGGGGATCAGACTACCGGTAATATAGCTTGCCTCCGTGCTGATCAAAAACATGACGGCGTTTGCTATCTCTTCAGCTTGTGCCGGGCGCCTCAAGGGAATCTCTTCAAACGCCTCGAGGTATTGTTTTTCGCTCAGAAGCGCTCGGCCCATGGGACTATCCACCAGCCCTGGGCAGACAGCGTTGATGCGAATGCCCGATGGGCCAAGCTCATCGGCAAGGTGACGGACAAGGCCGTTGAGCGCCCATTTGCTGGCCGTGTAATGCGGGCCACCGACTGGACTATGATTATAGGCCGCCGTCGACGACATGACCACCACAGCACTGCGTTCGCGCATTCTGGGGAGAGCCTTGTGCAGAATCGCATAGATACTGTTCAAGTTGATGTCCATCACATGACGCCAGGCAGCCGGCGGGGTCTCCGACCAAGGTCCCGCCTCCAATACGCCGTGAGACAGAATAATTGCGTCGAACTCTCCGCCAATGGCTTCTATCGCCGATGCGATGGCATCATCGTCTCGAAAATCGACGACCGTTGGCTCCAGGGACGATTCGACATGGCCAAGCGCGGCTACTTGCCAGTTATCCCGGATCAGTTTTTCCAGTATAGCTTCGCCGATGCAGCCGCCGATGCCGGTAAAAAGTACTCGTTTCAACCGACAATCTTTTTGACGGCCCGGTTTATCGTGATGGGTCATGCGGAAATCCCTCCTAACTAAGTTCGTTTTTAAAACATTGCCCATCTTTCATGATCAGGCGTAGTTGGCGGTCGGGTTTCGCCAAGACGGAGACGTCGTTAAGAGGATCGCCGTCGACCACGAGCAGATCCGCGCGCTTACCCGGCGCCAGATCTCCGAGTTCATCCGAAAGCCCCATGATCCGGGCGTTTGTCTGGGTGGCCGAGCGCAATATTTCTCTCGGTGTCATAACTTCGGCCCTGATTGCAAACTCCCGGGATTGAAGATGCTGGGTCGCACCCTCGTGATCGCTCCCATGCCCTATGCGCACGCCGGCGGACAGCGCGATGTCCAACCCGGTGAGCGATCGGCGAAGAAGTTCTTCCAGGTAGTCCGCCCGTGTTGAGCGTTGACTTACCTGACGCGCCTGATCCCGGAGAGCCGCGAATACACCGAGCGTCGGCACGAGACTGCTGCCACGCGCGGCCATCAGCGCCGCCGTGTCGGCGTCGATCAACGTGCCATGTTCGATGGATGCGACCCCCGCCTCGACACAGCGACGCACCGCATCCGATGCATAGGCGTGCGCCATGACATAACTGCCCGCGCCTGCGGCAGTTTTCACCACCGTCTCGATTTCCTCCGGTTCGAAGAAACATACCTCCAGCGCCTTTTCCGATCCCAGGCCACCGGATGCCATTATCTTGATTTGGTCGGCGCCGCCTGTCAGCTCTTCGGTGGCCGCACCCAGAATCGACGCCTGGTCTTCCACCAACCGTGTGATTGATCGAAACCCGCGACAAGCGGGGCATCCAATATCAGTCTCTCCGGGCGCGCGATAATCACCGTGTCCGTTGCGGTGCGCCAACGCCAGTCCCGACACAAAAAGCCTGGGTCCGATGAAATGACCTTCCTCGATTGCCCGCGCCAGACCGTGATCCGCACCGCCGGCGTCACGAACTGTGGTGAAGCCACGCATCAACATTGCTTCCAAGGTGCTCTTGGCGCGCGCCGCGACCAAATAGGGAGACAGACCCGCCAACGCGTTCAAATCACCAGCATTAGCGATAACATGGACATGCGCATCAATCAGCCCTGGCAGGACGAAGCGATTGCCTGCATCAATATTTATCGTCGCCTTCGTTTTGATTGGGCGGTCGGCAATCTCCCGGATTAGGGCGCCTTCAATCAGAATATTGATGTCGTCTGCAATGGTATCTGTGTCGGGGTCCCACAGCCTTGCACCCGTTAACAGGGTTGTGGTCATGGTTGTGTCCGGTATTCAATTCGGGCCATGAAACTCATGCGCTTCCCCTAGCCATGTCAGCTATATTAATTGACATTTTTGATTCAGTGTCATACATTAGTTACTATAACTGATTCTACGTTACTTGTGTTTAGTACTTTTTGTGACTTAAAAATATAACTAATTTTCTTACTACTAATGAAGGCCATGCTAACCAAGTAGGTTAACTGCCATGAACCCACATGAACTTTCTAAAATCGCAGCTCTACATGTTTCAAAATTACAGGCTAGCGATGCGACCCTCGCATTTCATCACGATTCTTTAGTGTTTGACTGCCCGGCGCTCTACTATCTTCTGGACGAGCCTTACGCGGAGTGGGTGCTTCAGGCAGTCGCCAATGCCGCCAATGTAACTATAAGTTCCGAAGGCTTTTTCCATCATGCTCGGCGCACGTATTGATGGTCAACCAAGTTTCCATGGCCGACTTTACTCAAGTTCTGGCCGTTAGACAAATGTTGGAGGTTGAGGCCGTCGGTTTTGCCGTCTGCCATAAGGACCGGGCGCAGGACGGCGCTGACGCCGATCTTCTCGCTGATGAGATTGACGAGGGGCGCGCTGGAACCACGATGATTGAGAATTTTCTGGCGATTTGTCGCCGCAAACCACCCGAAACCCGGGAATAACTTCAGTAGAAAGAAGGAAAGTGTTATGAGGTTCTTGCATTACTTATCTATCGTCGCTGCGGCGGCATTGAGCGTCAATGTCGCATCGGCCGCATCCGATGAATTGGTGTTTGTCAGTTGGGGCGGATCCTATCAAGATGCAATTCGCGAAGCTTGGCTTAAGCCTTTCTCCAAGGAGACTGGGGTCAATATACTCGAAGAAACCGGACCTGACACGGCAAAGGTCAAGGCCATGGTCGACTCTGGCTCAGTCACCTGGGATATCATTACTGATGGCGAGGCCGGCGTTCTGCAAGGCGCCCGCGCCGGTCTGATCGAGGAAATAACCTCCGAGATGGTCAACCAGGACCACGTCTATCCGCAGATGCGCAATCCTTACGGCGTACCATCTGAGGTGTTTTCCACGGTCTACGGCTTTTCGACCGAAGCCTTTCCGGACGGCGGGTTGCAGCCCTCGTCATGGGCGGACTTTTTCGACGTCGAAAAATTTCCAGGAAAGCGGGCACTGCGCGCCCGCCCAGGTACTATTCTCGAAGCCGCCTTGATGGCAGACGGAGTGCCCAACGATCAGGTCCACGAGATCTTGAATACCGCCGAAGGCCAAGACCGAGCCTTCAAAAAGATTGAGGAAATCAGACCCCATGTCGCACTGTGGTGGACCGCAGGCGCGCAGCCGGCCCAGGCCCTCGGCAGCGGTGAGGTCGTCATGTCGAATGGCTGGAACGGACGCCTGCAGACCGGCATCGACGATGGTCTTCCAATCAAAATTGTCTGGAACGGCGCGGTTGCTGAGTTGGGCTATTTCATGCTGGTCAAGGGTGCGCCCAATCGGGATGCGGCGATCAAATTGCTCAGTCACATGGTGTCCCCGGCCGCTCAAGCCGAATTCCACAAGTACGTTTCCTACGGCCCAATAACACCGAAAGCTTGGGATAGCATTCCAAAGGAATCTTGGTCGCGGTTACCCTCGTCCCCCGAAATTTTGAAGCAGTCGGTATTTCTTGACGCCCAGTGGTGGGTGGAAAATGGTGATGCCATGCGTGAGCGGTATCAAGCCACGATCTCCGAATGAGAACGTTCATGACATAGGCAGTTGAACTGACATGACCCTTTGGTTTTCTAAAGATGAGTTCAACTCTCGTTTAGCGCAAATCCAGGCCGCGTTGCTTCAGCGCGGCCTGGATGGCTTGGTTGCCCTGCAACCCGAGACCATCACCTGGACAACGGGGTTTTACACGCGCGCCTATTCAAGCTTTCAGGTAGCCGTAATTCCCGCGCAGGGCGAACCGCATTTGTTGTGTCGCGATGTATCGGCCTACTATGTTGAGACGACCTACGCTTTCTCCCGTTCCAGTTTTTGGTCAGATGGTCACGACATGCGCGAGGTGGCGCTCGACGTGATCGCCCGAACCCTCGGCAAAAAAGCCCGGATCGGGATCGAGGCAGATGCCTGGCCCCTCAATATTAACCTACACCAATTTCTAGCCGGCGGACTTAAATGTGCCGAGTGGGTGAATGTTGGTGATATTACGTCACGCTTGCGTCTCATCAAATCGCCGGCGGAAATCGACTATCAACGTGAAGCGGCGGCGGCGGCGGAAGCTGGAATGACGGCCGGCGTCGGGGCGGCAATGGCGGGCAACAGCGAGCGCGACGTAGCCGCCGCCGTTTGCGCTGCACTGGTGAAGGCAGGCAGCGATACGCCCGGCCCCGGTGTTCTATCGTCGGGTGAGCGGGCGAACCACCTCCATGGCGGGCCAACTGATCGCCATCTGGCCCATGGTGACACTCTGCAACTTGAGCCGACACCGCATGTCCGCCACTACAATGCGCGTTTCATGCGCACCATCAAAATCGGCGCGGCTTCTGACAGGGATCGAGAGATCGCGGATTTGTTGATCGAGTTACAGGACAACGCCCTGGCCGCCGTTGCACCGGGTGTGGCAGCGACGGTGCCAGACCGCCTTTATCGGGAAGCCATTCTCGGCAGCGGTTTGGTTCGGTCCTATACGAACAAGACTTTCTATTCCATTGGGCTGATGATGAGTCCAACCGGGGCGGAGCCGCTTGAGGTAACGCCCGAGAGCGACTGGTGCTTCGAGGTAGGTATGACATTTCATTCCTACCTTCTTGTCGCCGGGTTTGGGTTTTCTGAAACCTTAGTGGTAACGCTGGGTGGATTTGAGCGTTTGACCAATTACCCCCGCGCACTGATCGTCAGCGGATAGATAAGCAAGGATGGATCCGTCGAGTAACGATACCTCCGACGTACTGACCTCAAAGGCTGCTGGATTTTTAATCCGCTGGGCGCCGATGCTGGCGCTGGCGCCCCTGATCATTTTGCTTCTGGTCCTGTTTGCCTGGCCCATCGCCGGCGTGATTGGTAACAGTTTTGGCGAGGATGACTTATCTCTTGCTATCTATGAAAAAGCGTTGTCGAGCGCTGTCTACCGACAAATATTTTACAATACCCTTCAAATCGCCGTCTTAGTAACCATCGGGACCTTGCTGATCAGCTATCCGTTCGCCTATGTCATGGCGACGGTATCGCCGAAGATGGCCAAAATTTTGACATTCGTCGTTCTACTGCCCTTCTGGACCAGCGCCCTCGTTCGCACCGCCGCTTGGGTCATCCTTTTACAACGTCAAGGTGTGGTCAACGTTTTGCTCACCTCGGCCGGGTTGATCGACGAACCGATCCGTTTTCTCTACAATCTTTCGGGCGTGCTGATCGGCATGATTCATGTGCTTATGCCCTTCATGGTCTTCCCGCTCTATGGTGCCTTTCGGTCGATCGACGGGCGGCTTTTGCAGGCCGCCAAGGGCCTTGGCGCAGGGCCTTGGCGGAGTTTCCTGCGGGTTGTTCTGCCACTCAGTGCGCCTGGTGTCGCCGCAGGGGTCCTGATCGTCTTCATGACAGCGATCGGATACTATATAACTCCTTCCCTGATGGGTGGGCCAAAGCAGACCATGATAGCCCAGATGATCGCCTATCATATGCAAGAACAACTGGATTGGGGCATGGCGGCCGCCCTGGCGGTAATTCTGTTAATCGCAACGATGACGATATTCGCGGTCTTCCAGAGATTTTTCGGCTTCGATCGCATGTTTTCAGGGCAGGATTCTGGAGAGCCTTTGCGTCAAGAGGGTGCTGGAAACCCCTTTCAACGAATGATATTTTTGGTTTGCGCGTCTGCGGCCGCTCTATTCTTGGTCGCGCCGATCATCGTGGTCTTGCCAATGAGCGTCAGTGCCTCGCCGTTCATCCGGTTTCCACCCAATGCCTTCACTTTGGACTGGTTCGAAAACCTACTCGAGGTTCCCAAATGGGGTGCCGCCTTTCTTTCCTCGATACAGGTCGCGGGCATTGCAGTTTCCCTTTCCTTGGCGCTTGGAACCTCAGCGGCGATCGGCTTATCCCGATTGAAAAGTCCCAGTAAATCCCTGATTGAGGCCTTTATTCTAACACCTCTGATCATTCCGCCGATCATTGTCGCGGTGGGACTCTATCACCTCTTTGCGCCAATCGGCCTCGTCGGCACCAAATTTGGACTTGCGATCAGTCACTCCCTGCTGGCGACGCCCTTCGTCTTCATTACGGTAAGGGCATCGTTGCGTGGATTTGACAAGAACATGGAATTGGCGGCCATCGGCCTAGGGGCGAAGTGGAGCACGATGTTCCTTAGGGTCATGTTGCCGTCGATTTGGCCGGGTCTGGTGGCTGGCGGCATCTTTGCCTTCATCACCTCCTTCGACGATGTCATTCTGGCAATCTTTTTGACCGATGTGCATACACGTACTCTGCCGAGAGTGATTTACGAGGGAATTAGATACGACACTGATCCAACGATCGTCGCCGTCGCCGCATTGATGATATTTGTGTCGATAGCAGTTTTGCTGATAAACCTGATTCTGGAGCGACGCCGATGAGCGGAGACATCTCAAAAAGAAAAAATGTGGAACTGAGTGGCATTGTCAAACGATTCGGTTCCTTTATCGCGATCAACGGCGTCGACATAAACATTCCGGCCGGAGAGTTCTGCACCCTGCTTGGTCCCTCCGGATCCGGCAAGACGACGCTGCTCAAGATCATCGCTGGTTACGAATTGCCGAACGAAGGTATGGTGAAGATTGCCGGACTGGATGTCGCCGATGTATCAGTGGCCAAACGCAACATCGGCATGGTGTTCCAAAATTATGCTCTTTTCCCACATATGACCGTGGCCGGAAACATCGCGTTCCCGCTTGAAATGAGGCACCGTCCACGCACCGAAATAACCGAGCGGGTCGCGGCGACATTGGCCCTGGTCGATTTGGCGAATTTGGGAGAACGATACCCCAGGGAACTTTCGGGCGGCCAGCAACAACGCGTTGCGGTGGCGCGAGCGCTTGTCTTCGAGCCCGACATCCTATTAATGGACGAACCCCTGGGCGCGCTGGACAAAAACCTTCGGCAAACCATGCAATTCGAACTAAAAGAGCTTCATCGCCGGGTTGGCGTCACCATAATATACGTCACCCACGATCAGGAAGAGGCATTGTATCTTTCGGATCGCATCGTCGTCTTTGATCAAGGGCGCGTGGCACAGGAGGGAACGCCCGAAACACTGTACAATGCGCCTGAATCCAAATTTGTCGCCAATTTTCTCGGGGAGTGCAACCTAGTCTCCGCAAGCGCAGTTCGAGAATGTGCTGAGCCGCAGGCGAAACTGAGCAACGGGGCATTGATCACTTTACCCGTGGCAACGCCCGAACAGCCATTGACGATGATCGGCATTCGACCCGAACGAATTTCCATCGGGGAGTATGCCCTGGCCTGTGAGAACCAGTTTGAGGCAAATATTGGGGAGGTTTTCTTTCTTGGACAAGGATACAAAATAGTTGCGAGGGCGGCAGACCTCTCATGGACGATTATTACGCACAACAGACTTAGATTGCCGGACTTGAATGTCGGCGCGATTATCAAGATTGGATTTGACCGGCAAGATTTGATTCTTATCACTGGTCCCCACTAGGCATCCGATCTCTGACTTTATTCTTAAGAAAAAGGTCAAGTCCATTATCTGCTGTAAATTGGGCGCACAGGTTTGACATTTGGTTTAGATTGCAACTATATTTTCCTTCTTTTTAGTTTTTTTCTGGGCGTCCTACTCGCGAAAATCAGCCATATTGAGATATTTTCTGCTCTGCCAAGCTTCATCGATTTCCACGAGTAAAGCCGCTATGAGAGGTAGAGTGGCGGTGACACGTTCAGTCGACGATCTTGCACGAGCAGGTTATTGCGTTTGAATGAGCAAGATTTCCTATTCCTGCCACCGTTAGGGGGTCCCCCACTAGCCCCAGCGCCCTTGAACCCTCTGGATCAGCTGCAGTACCCCCCCGACCGTGGTGCGAGCCGCCATAGCCGTGCAACGGGATGGGCGATTACATAAACCGAACGTACGGTTGCAGGCGCATTGGGGCTGTCCTAATGGGACGTCGTTGAATCCGCCAGAGGTGTTGCTGCAACCACAGACCGCACCTGATGGGCCAGCCACAGAACCCAAGCTAAATTACACCCGAATGAATTTACAGCACTATTTGTTAAAGACCGTGGGCCGAAACGGGGGGGCCTGTTATAGGGGGTCTCCTTGCCGGAAAGCGTCGCTGATCCGCAACCGCTGGCCACAGTAACCCCATAAAAACGACAGCAACTAATGGCAGCGTGGAAATAGCTTATGTGCCCAAGGCACCTTAATTTGTGATGGCCTTACAGTTGCGTTTGGTGGACCGGAACCGCGATATGGGGGCCTCAGAGATTTTTTGATAATAATTTTTGCCTCACAACATCATAGATTATAGTTTTGTATTATTGTCGACAGTATACTTGTCTATCTAAAAATTTTACGTAACATGTTCTATGTCGAATCAACTAAGCAGTTGTCGACGAAGGGCTACCAGGGCCACAGAAGATGGCAATCCTATCGAACAGTGAAACGATTTGGTAATAAACAACTCTCGGAGTGCAGTTTCGATCTCATAGCAAAGGAGCATTAGAAATGTTGAAAATACAAGGAATTACCCAGCGTATTTTAAGTTTGGCATTGCTGGGCGCAATAGCCACTACTAGCTTTAGTTTCAGTCAGGCTTTAGCCGAAGACCGCAGTTTGAAGGTTTGGTTTGGACGTGACAATTTTACTCCAGAAGACAAATTCGCTGCCTTCAGGGCCGAATATCCAGATATAAATGTTGAATTTGAAACAATCCGACTGGAGGATGTAAGCGCACAGCTGATTTTGGCGACGCGCTCTGGAAACGCGCCAGACATTGTACAGATACATGCCCGCGATGTAGCGCAGTTGGCCAAAGGCGGCGTGGTTAAGAACTTCACACATATGATTGAAGAGTGGAAGCAACGCTTTCCTGAAACCTACAATCAGCTTGCACCCTTAGCTTGGGAAGGTGCATCAGATTTCGACGGCAATATTTATGGCTTAGCGCTTTATGCACAGTCGATTTATTTAACTTATAGAACAGATTGGCTAGATGAGGCCGGTATTACCTATCCACTAGAAACTACGGATCGTGTTCTTGAGGCAGCCAAAGCTATTAGCACGCTTACCGGTGGGGGCGAGCGTTTTGGATTTAGTTTACTTGGTTGCTGCAATAGCCCCAGTTGGGAATTACCGCTATTTTTGGCGATGGGCGGTCAGGTCATCAACGGCGTTCCACAAATCGACAGCGAGATTGGCATCGAATGGATCGATTTTTATCAAGAATTAATGCGCAGTCAAGCATCGCACCCCGATACACCGTCATGGGATTCCGGTCAAATGAGGGCTGCTTTTATTGGTGAACGGGCCGGCATAATGAATGAAGGCGAACATATTTATGTCGAAGTCCACAAGCAGCTTCCATACGAGGACGGCAAATGGGCATTTGAGAGGCTACCAACCCGTCCAGGTCAAACTGAGCCACATGTCCAATCTGGCTTTGCATTCCCGTTCATCGTCACCACAGCCAATAAGGATGAGGAGGCCGCCATGTTGGCACTTGAATATCTTTCCCGTCCAGATTTTGCCAAACAGGTTGCCATACGCTATCAGCCTTCCACCAACTCAGCAGTTTCGGAAGATGCTGAATACCTGGCTGCCAAACCCTGGGCCAAAGATATCCTGCCACTTTCTTCAAACTTGGTATCTCTGCCAACCCATCCAACCAAAGCGATCCAGATTTATGACGTGCTAAAGGAGCTGCGCAATCAGATGGTTGCAGAACCTGAGGCTAACTCAGCAAAGATGGCTGCTGAGGCTCAGTTAGCGCTCAATAAAGCAGCCGGGTTATAACCAGAGTTCAGATTATAACAAAAATATCTGAAGTAGCGTGCAAAGTCTCGCCCGCTACTTCGCCTTTGGTTGACTCTTTTCTGAGGAGGAATTGGTTGATGGCACCATCGATGAACGCAGACCATAATCAGCTGACGCCACATGAGTGGTTTAAAGATTGGGCCAAGAAAGCTGTACCCTATTTGTTGGTGATACCGGGTCTGATTTTTGTCATCGGCGTCTTAGGCTACGCAGTTGTTGGCGGATTTATTTTGTCTTTTAACGAAACCGATATGTTTCTTAACAAATCTTTTGTGGGCCTAGAAAACTACATCCAGGTCTTCAACGATCCGCGTTTTCAGGCGTCGTTGATACGGACTATCGTCTTCGTAATTTGCAGCATAACACTAGGCATTTTGATGTCGATGACTTTTGCCCTGACGCTTTACTACGTTGGCTTTTGTCGTCGTTTTTTTCGTGGCATGAGCCTTATTCCATACTTTGTCTCAGGAATTGCAACTGCGGTCATGTTTCGGTTTGTTTTCACGACCAGTGGTGGATTTGCAAATTATGTACTGAACCAGTTTGGGTTGCCAACTCCGTCTTGGCTCGGTGATCCCTATTTGGCCTTCATGATCGCAGTTTTTGCCAATTGTTGGCACATGGTTCCCTTTGCTACCCTAATTTTGCTTGGCGGTTTGCAGACAGTTGACAAAGATATTTACGACGCTGCCACCATAGATGGAGCGTCGGGAACCCAGACATTTTTTTGGATCACATTGCCTATGATCAAGCCCATGTTGGGCGTCAGTTTGATATGGGTGTCCTATATCAGTTTCAGCACCTTCGACATTATTCTCGCCTTGACGTCCGGTGGTCCGCAACGAGCCACCGAAGTTGTTTCTATGTATATGTATCAGCTCGCTTTTTTGCAGCTCGACTTCGGTCAGGGGGCAGTTTTGATGGTGGTCCTATTGTCAATCAACACTTTGCTTAGTCTTTTTTACATTTATTATTTTGTTCTGGCCGACCGACGTGACGAAAAAGAGGTGAACAAATGATCCCGATTATGTTTCGTAAAGTGCACCCAGCTCTGAATTATGAGAAGGGCAATCTGCAAGACTGGATACAACGAAGCCAGCGGTTATTGCTGATTGGCCTGCCACTGACATTTCTTGTAATATGGACGATGGTGCCAATTTTGTGGGCCTTTATGGCATCGCTCAAAGAACCGCTTGAAATTTACGAGTCAAATACATTTCTTCCACGCAATCCCTCACTGGAGGCATATCAAACGGTGCTCGCCCTCGATGGTTTCAGTCAATGGATTCTAAACAGTATTCTAGTTACGGTCGTTGCAACCATCGTACCACTCATTCTGAGCATTCTGGCAGCTTATGGCTTTGCCCGTTATTTCTTTCGTTTCCGTCATGTATTGTTGCTACTTTATTTGATCCCACGTATAATTCCTAGAATTAGCTTGATCGTACCGTTAAATGATCTGATGAGTGATCTTGGGCTAATCAACACCTATTGGGTACTCTATATCACCTATATTGCCAGTGCTGTGCCACTCTCGACGTGGATACTTGTAGGTTTTTTCAAAGCTGTTCCTAGAGAGATTGAAGAATCTGCAACCATCGACGGCGCCAATATGTGGAATCGCTTGCGCTATGTTATTCTGCCAATCGCCTGGCCAGGTGTCGTTACTGCGGCTGTATTGTGTGTTCGTGAAGGTTGGAATGAATTCGCGTTTGTCCTTGCGCTCGTTACCGAGACAGGTATGCGCACGCTCCCCTATGCACTTTACACGTTAAAGGACTCCATGGGTGTTCAAAATTTTGCAGTCTACAATGCATTCACAATTCTCACCGTATTACCGCTTCTGATTGTTTATTTGCTTCTCGAACGGCGCGTTGTTGAGAGCATCGTGACCGGTGCAGTTAAGTAAGAAAGAGGATCGTTTCATGAATGACAGCTACGTAGAATTTGTTGAGTTGGAAAAGAGCTTTGGCACGATCCCAGTCCTGCATGGCATCAACTTGCAAATCGAGGAAGGGGGTTTTGTTGTCCTAGTAGGCCCGTCTGGATGCGGTAAGTCGACTTTGCTGCGCATGACTGCTGGGCTTGAGCCTATCAACTCTGGCCAGATCAGCATTGCTGACCGAGTGGTCAATCGGGTGCCGCCGAAGGATCGCGGTATCGCGATGGTCTTTCAATCTTACGCACTTTACCCCCACATGAGCGTGGCCGAAAACCTCTCATTCAGTCTAAAAATGAACAAATCTCCATTGGAAAAGATTGCCAAAAGTATCAAGGGCGCGGCGTCAATCTTGCAGCTGTCACCCTTGTTGCATCGCTTGCCAGGACAGCTATCTGGTGGCCAGCGCCAACGCGTTGCCATGGGGCGGGCTTTGGTACGCGAACCCGCAGTCTTTTTGTTCGACGAACCACTCTCAAACCTTGACGCAAAATTGAGGGTCGAAATGCGAGCAGAGATCAAGGCACTGCATCAACGCTTAAATGCGACAACAATATATGTTACGCATGACCAGATCGAGGCGATGACCATGGCAGACAAAGTTGTGGTGATGAATGACGGACGAATTGAACAGGTCGGCGCACCGCTAGAAATATATGATCGCCCAGAAAACCTGTTCGTCGCTGACTTTCTTGGCTCACCTGCAATGAACCTTTTGCCCGGAAAGGTTGTTTTTAAAAACACGATTGCAGCTATCCAACTTGAGAATGGCGCACATCTACCTTTGCCAGACGGCTATTGCCTGCAGCCAGATCAACCGATTACCTACGGCATACGTCCAGAACATATTACCCTAGCCAACGAAAATCACGGCCTTACCGCAATACTGACATTGGTCGAGCCGGCCGGCTGGGAGACACATCTACATGCCGACATGGCTGGCGTTCTACTGCGCTTACTTTCCGTAGACCGGGTGCAGTCAAAACCAGGAAATCAGGTTCATTTGTTAATTGATACTCACCAAGTACACCTTTTTAATCCGTCAACAGGAAAGCGTATCTAACGAGCACCAACTACTCTACCAACCAAAATTGACCACATTCGTGCCTTAAATTTCAAGCCATAAAATGGAGTTCGTTCATGACTAGCAGCTTACAATTTGATGCACCCCCCCGCAGGTTGGCCGATGCTGTCCGCATGCTCTCCATCGACGCTATCGAAAAGGCAAAATCAGGCCATCCAGGTATGCCTTTGGGAATGGCTGATGTCGCTGTGGCGCTGTTCGGGACTGCAATAAAATTTGACCCAAACGCGCCTCTTTGGCCAGATCGCGACCGTTTTGTGCTCTCAGCTGGACATGGCTCGATGCTGCTCTATTCAGTGTTACATCTAGCCGGCTATTCAGGATTTAGCATTGATACCCTACAGAATTTTCGTCAATGGGGTTCGATTGCTGCAGGGCACCCAGAGGTAGAACAGGCGCATGGAATCGAAACGACCACTGGTCCCCTAGGACAGGGTATAGCAACCGCGGTCGGCATGGCCCTAGCAGAACGCATCCTCGCCGCCAGGTTTGGTGACGATTTAGTCGACCATTACACTTATGTGATCTGCGGAGATGGCTGCTTGATGGAAGGCGTCAGCCACGAGGCAGCTTCCATGGCCGGGCATCTGCGCCTGTCAAAGCTAATACTGCTTTATGATGACAATGAAGTCAGTATCGACGGCCCCACCAGTCTTTCGTATAGTGAAGACTCAACCAAACGGTTCGAATCTTATGGCTGGCGGGTCGAATTAGTTGATGGCCATAATGTAGATGCGGTCGCATCTGCTTTAGCAGCAGCGCGGCAAGCAGATCGGCCAACATTGATACGCTGTAAAACAGTTATTGGATTTGGCGCGCCGAATATGGCGGGGGATCCAGCCTCTCATTCGGGAGCGCTGGGCACCGAAGAGGTTGCTGGAACCCGCAAAAATTTGGGCTGGGAACATCCACCATTTGTTGTGCCAGCCGAAATTAAAGCAACTTGGGAAGCTTTTGCATACCCTGGACAGCAAGCGCACCACGACTGGCAAAAACGCCTTGCCGCGGTCGAACCAAATCGCCGACAGGATTTTCTGGATGCTATAGATGGCAAGATTACGAGTAATTTATCAATACTAATTTCTAAGTTTAAGCGATGGGCACAGGGGGTGAACAAAATTGAGGCCACTCGCTTTGCATCCGGTCATTTACTGGAACTATTGGTTCCAGCTATTCCCGCATTGTTGGGTGGATCGGCTGATTTGACCCCAGCTAATAATACACAAACAGACGGCAGAACTGGTGTTGACGCACATTGCTTTAAGGGCGGTTATTTGCATTACGGTGCCCGTGAACATGGCATGGCCGCCGCGATGAATGGTATGGCTTTACACAAGGGATTGATCCCATTTGCCGGTACATTTTTGGTGTTCACTGATTATGCTCGCCCAGCAATAAGGCTTGGTGCTTTGATGAAACAGCAGGTTATTCATGTAATGACGCACGATTCAATTTGCCTTGGTGAAGACGGACCAACACACCAGCCAGTTGAGCATCTCGCGAGCTTACGCGCAATGCCAGGTTTACTGACTTTTAGACCAGCCGATGCGGTAGAAGTCGGCGAATGTTGGGAACTAGCCCTAGGTCACCTAAACGGACCATCAGTCATCGCTCTCAGCCGACACCCAGTGGCTTTGGTGCGCCTAGAAGCCAACGATATAAATCTTTGTGAGCGTGGCGCATATATTCTTGCCGACGCATCTGATGTTGCAATGGTTTCAATAATTGCAACCGGTGCCGAGGTTGGTCTCGCTTTGCAGGCGCGCAATCAACTGGAGGCCGAGGGTATCAAAACGCGTGTCATCTCTATGCCCTGCGTTGAATTGTTCGAAAGGCAAGATCTGGACTGGCAGCAGCATATTCTTGGGCCAGCGCCTGTACGTATTGCCGTCGAAGCAGCTGTACGTCAGGGATGGGATCGTTTCATCGGTCCCGAAGGCATTTTCATAGGCATGTCTGGTTATGGCGCATCGGCGCCAGCCGAGGTCCTATTCGAGCGTTTCGGCATTACAACTGACACTATCGTTGCAGAAGCTCGTAAACGCGTAAACGTGATTCATTCGTCCTAACCGCCAGCTAAGGTTTACTACAAAATCACTATAGTCGCCGGCACCTTCTCTTAACAGACGCTAAATTGCCACGCCGCACAACAGAATTAGAGATAAAATGCCCATTGCACAACCAAACTAAACCGAAAGCAGTATGTGTATTTTCCTTCGCCTTTGCACCCAAACGAAACTACCTGCTAATGAATTTACCACACTAATACTAAAAGGCCGCGGGCCTAAACGAGGGGGTCTGTGATAAGGGGTCTCATTGGCGCCCAGTACTGCTGATCCTTAACCGCTGGTCACAGTTCACCCTTAAACACACCAACAGCTAATGGCAGCGTGGAAATAGCTTATGGGCCCAAGGCAACTTGATTTGTGATGGCCTTACAGTTGCGGTTGGTGGACCGAGAACCGCGATCTGGGGGCCTCAGACATTGGTTGCCGGGTCTCTGTACTTGGTGAAGTTAAGCCATATTTCTGGTAGCTCCCACAGTTAAGGCCTAGGATCAGTGAAAGTCACACAAAGATCAAAAGCGACAATGAACGCGACAATTATTTAAAGGTGAAAATAATCCCTAAAATACAAAATATTATAACCTATTGCGATATAAATATTTTACTTGGATGCGAGA
>MDTF01015608.1_pt1 | contig 20254 bp, 17 predicted proteins | sample 811191 | NCBI WGS metagenome assembly MDTF01 (sample SAMN05326649, study PRJNA326480) | marine metagenome | isolation source: seawater | place: Southern Ocean | collected 2011
CTGGGGCTGGAGAAGGTCCCAAGGGTTGGGCTGTTCGCCCATTAAAGTGGCACGCGAGCTGGGTTCAGAACGTCGCGAGACAGTTCGGTCTCTATCTACTATGGGCGTTAGAAATTTGAGGAGAGCTGACATTAGTACGAGAGGACCATGTCGGACGCACCTCTAGTGTACCTGTTATGGCGCCAGCTGTATCGCAGGGTAGCTACGTGCGGTTGGGATAAGTACTGAAAGCATATAAGTACGAAGCCCACTTCAAGATGAGATTTCTCTTAAGGGTCGTTCAAGATGAGGACGTTGATAGGCTATAGGTGTAAAGGCAGTAATGTCATAGCCGAGTAGTACTAATTACCCGTGGATTTTTCATCCAGATTTTTTTATGTTGCTTCCGATATGCCAAATTACCTTGTTAAAACATGGTGGTTATTGCGTCGGGGATCACCTCTTCCCATTCCGAACAGAGTCGTTAAGCCCGATTGCGCCGATGGTACTAGTTAATTCTGGGAGAGTAGGTCGCCGCCATACCTCATACAGAACCCCTGCGAAAGCGGGGGTTTTTGCGTTTAAAGAAGAAAACACATTAAGGTATTTATTTAGGTTAAGGTATTTATTTAGGTTTAGGATTTCCCGTAAATTTGAGTTAATGAATGTTCGCCGTTATTTCTTTTTGATTTTGTTATTTATGAATTTGTCAATCTTTGCTCAAGTTCAAATTAACGGTATCGTAAAAAACAATTATAAATTTATAGAACCTCAAATTATCGACACGTCTGCTTCTAGAGTCCATACGTGGGACTCTTCATTGACAGAGAACAAACATCGCTATATATTGAATATTGATAGTGGGACTATGTTTGAAGTGATTGATCCTTTTTTTAATTCTTTTTCTGATAGTGTTAGACCTTTAGATCCGGTAAGTCATCGCTATCAAAGTACCGAGCCCGTTTGGTCCGATTTGTGGACTTTGTTTGGAAGTATTGGAGGACCTATGTTCAATCCATTGGTTGGCTTGCAATCTGATGATTATAGCTTTTCAGGCTTCTTAAGCTCGCAAACAAATCATTCTGCTTATAATTTTAGGCGGGGACCATTACCAATGGTTGAGTGGCTATACTCAGATGGTCATGGACGTGGTCAGTCTTTTGGTTTCAGAGTATCTGGAAGCAGAAATTTAAATAATCATTTTGATGCTCGTTATGTTAGAACTCAAACTCGTGGAACGTTATTGAATGAATCATATTTTAGAGATGATTTACTTATAAAATCAATAGGTATCAATCGTAATATTGGTTTGAAATGGAAGTGGCTAGCTCAATATCAATCTGGCGAAAATCAAGAGACAGGTGGTATATCTAATCCTGAACAGTTGGATTCGAGTTGGTATAATTTAAATAGACAATTTTTGGATATCAGGTGGTCAAGTTCTGTTAAGTCATATTACAACTCATTTAATTGGGACTTGTCGGGCTCGTTTAATAGTTTTCAGTATTTCAATTACCACATAGAATCAAGAGGATTTATCCACTTGCGAAAATTTGATGCTCCAAGTATATTTATTACTGATACTATTGTTTCAAGAAAAGCACGAACTCAGTTTTCATTTTCCAGAAAGGGAGGATTAGATGATATATATGTATCGTTTGGAGTCCAACATAGATTACAAAGGAAGAACGGGATAGATAGTCTTAATGGACCTCGCTGGGACCCATATATGAGTATCCGTAGTCCTTTTTTTGATATTGAATATGGTATTCTGACTAGTCGGTATGATTTAAGAATTAAGTCAATTGAAATACTGAAGGGGGTTATATTTTCTGAGTTTTCGGCAAAAAAGAAGCAAGCGCCATTATGGTCAGGTCAACTAGAGCCAAAAATAACAGAGCAAAGTGGAATGATTACTTTAAAACTTGGTAAAAATATTCTAAGTTCATATTTGAGGGTATCGCAGGGCGATAATGTGCTACATGCTTTAAATAACGATGATATAGGAGTTTGGTCAGTTCGAGACCCTTACAGATTTTTAAAGATATCGTTCGCGGGCCGCGTGAACCCTAATCTGAAATATTCTCTTAATTATTCCCAATCAACCACCAGTGACTTAGGAATAGCTCCGTGGGTGAGTACATTTTCTTATAATCACGAATGGATTATAAATAGTCAGACAAGATTATTTATTGGTTTTACAGCTTATGGTTGGACTGGTAATTGGAATAGACCTTTCTATGTTCCTCAGCGAGGTACTTTTGCATTTTCTAAAGAATCCGTTGTAGAAGAAAACCGAAGAGTCGATGGCTTAATAACCCCATTTATAGGGGTTAGATTTAAAACTGAAGCTGAGATCGTACTTAATATTCAAAATGTCAATCAAGGATGGCTGCCAAATTCCGTTTTTTTAGTTGAAAACTATCCATCACCACCTCTTGCTATTCGTGTAACTGGTCGTTGGAGGATGTTTAATTGAATGTACGGGGGTTTATGAGGCTAATGAATCTTTTTAAACAACTTTATTTGTCGACATTCTGATTAAAACGGATCATCATTGCTATTAGGGTCAATGCCTTGCCCCAAATCATCACCAGCTGCCGCATTCATCCTTGATTCATATACTGCAGGATTGGTGCTTCCATTTATATCTTCTAGGTCAGAAAATTTGGCCATACTTCCCTCAAACCTTAATCTTATTTTTTCTAATGATCCATTACGGTGTTTGGCAATGATTAGTTCTGCTTGCCCGTCGCAAGGGGTGCCATCATCATCCCATTCATGAATTTGATAGTATTCCGGACGGAAAATAAAGGACACGATATCAGCGTCTTGCTCAATGGCTCCAGATTCTCTAAGGTCTGATAATAATGGACGTTTACTTCCTCCTCTAGTCTCTACGGCTCTGCTCAGTTGCGACAAAGCAATAACAGGAATTTCTAACTCTTTAGCTATGCTTTTTAAGGATCTGGAAATTGTGGATATTTCTTGTTCACGATTTCCATTTGATTTATTAACTCCAGCTGTCATGAGCTGTAAATAGTCGATAATAATTACCTGCACCTTGTGCTGTGCAACTAGCCGGCGACATTTTGCTCTAAGGTCAAAAATAGATAGGCCAGGAGTGTCATCTATATAAATTGGTGCATCCTCTAGCTTCTTAACTTTGGAGCTCAATTGTTGCCATTCTATTGGTTCTAAATTTCCTTTTCTTAATTTTTCAGCTCCAATTCCTGTTTCAGAGGATATTAGCCGTGTAATTAATTGTACCGATGACATCTCAAGAGAAAACACTCCAATTGGAATGTTATGATCAATTGCTATGTTTCGAGCCATGCTAAGAGATAAGGCTGTTTTACCCATTCCAGGTCGCGAAGCAATGATTATTAGATCTGATTTTTGCCATCCAGCCGTCACTCGGTCCAATCCTTTAAATCCTGAAGGAACTCCTGATAGTCCTTCTTTTTTAGAAATATCTTCAATTTTTTGAAGTGCCTGTTTTACAAGTTCAAAAGATCCTTCATAATTTTTTTTTAAATTCCCTTGAGATATGTTGAATAAATTCTGCTCTGCTGAATCTAATAACTCTAAAACATCATTTGTCTCGTCATATGCTTGTTCTATCATATTGTGAGATATTCGGATGAGTTCACGCTGAATATGTTTTTGAACAACTATTCGGGAATGAAATTCAATATGCGCTGAAGATGAAACTCTGGTTGATAATCCTATTAATTTAGCTTCTCCTCCTATATTATTTAGTTCGCCTTCTTTTTTTAGGCGTTGAGATACAGTTAGGATATCGATTGGGTCTGAATCTCCAAAAAGTTGTGTAATAGCATCGAAAATCTTTTGATGACCTTCTACATAAAAGCTTTCGGATGATAGTATGTCAATCACTTTAGAAAGGGCATCTCTATCAATTAATAGTGCTCCGAGAACTGCCTCCTCTAGTTCTATAGCCTGGGGAGGTATCCGTCCTAGACCGCCTAAAGCTAGTACGTTTGACTTTTTGGTAGATCTACTTAACTTAGATGCTTCTATGTTGTCCATTTACTCGATGTTTTATTATACTTGGGAATCTTCATAAACTCCCATTTTACAAAATTTTTCAACTCTACTTTTAATTAGTTCATCGCACGGTACGATTTTTAATTCCTTGTATATTCTTAAAATTGATTCCGATAATATTTCGAAAGTTTTTTTTGGATTTCTGTGCGCTCCACCCGAAGGTTCCTTAATGATGCCATCGATTAATCCATTTGTGAGCATATCTGTAGCAGTTAGTTTAAGAGCTTCTGCCGCTTCTTCTTTGTGGTCCCAACTTCTCCAAAGAATTGATGAGCAAGATTCAGGACTAATGACAGAGTACCAAGTATTTTCGAGCATTAGCACTTTATCGCCAACTCCAATTCCTAGAGCTCCTCCAGAGGCTCCTTCACCGATAATTATACATATTATCGGAACTTTTAGGCGTGACATTTCTAAAATGTTTCGAGCAATTGCTTCACCTTGACCACGTTCTTCAGCTTCAACTCCTGGGAATGCGCCTGGCGTATCAATTAGTGCCACTACTGGCCTTCCGAATTTCTCAGCCTGCTTCATGAGTCTTAATGCTTTTCGATACCCTTCGGGATTTGGCATTCCGAAGTTGCGAAGCTGTCGCATTTTGGTGTTTACTCCTTTTTGCTGTCCGATGAAAAGAAATGATTCATCTTTAATTTTTCCCCATCCTCCGACCATTGCTTTATCGTCTTTAATATTCCGATCACCATGCAGTTCAATGAAAGAATTATTGGTCATCGCATTTAAGTATGCCAATGTATGGGGTCGACTTGGGTGTCGACTTAATTGAACACGCTGCCATGCTGAAAGGTTCTTTTTTATATCATTTTGGGCATCTAATAATTTCTTTTGAAGGTCGCTAAGACTATCTTTCATGTCAATTCCACTATCAATTTCTAGTGCCTTTGCTTTTTCTATTTGCTCGTCAATTTCTCTTATTGATTCTTCGAATTCTAAATATTCCATATCTTTTTATGCAAGTGTTCAAACTTAAAGCTTTCCAATGGCCTTTTTAGTGAAATGTGTAAAACTTAGTATGTAAAATTAGGTTCAAAAGTATCCACCTAAAAAGTCGTTTTTTCGGTTTTTTTTCGCTTTTTCCTTTTGAGATATGCGTCTACGCTTATCACTGTTAAAATAACGGATACTCCTATATAGAACAACGGGTCCATAGTTTCAGAACTCCCAAATATCATTAGCGCTAATAGAATGCCATATACCGGTTCCATCGCAATAGTTAGCATTACTGTGAATGGCGATAAGTATTTCATTATTCTTACAGATTGGACAAACGCAAATGATGTACAAAGACTTGCTAATATCACTAAATAGATCCAATCGCTCTGGGTGGGCGATAAAATTATTTTAACTAAACTTCCATCAAATAAAAACCAAACTCCCAGAATAATGGATCCAATACCCATTTCCCAAATGGAAATGTCAAGTGGATTCATTTTATTCACAATTTTCCCGTTTAAAACTGAGAAAAGGGCACTTAGTATGGCGCTAATTAAGCCTACAATTACTGCAATTTGTTGCCCTTTTACTGATTTAAATAAGATCAACATTCCAATTATTATTCCTAGTCCCAAAAGGATTTCTGAAATTAATATCTTTCTTTTGAAGAAAAGGGGTTCAAGGATTGATGTAAAAAATGGACCTGTGCTAAGGCATGCTAAGGTCAATGAGATATTTGACATTTTAATCGATTGGTAAAAAGTAACCCAATGAACCACAATGATGATTGAATTCAAAAATAGCATACCGAAAATATTCTTCGTTGGAAGTTCTAAACGTTTTTTAATTAATAAAAAAAATAAACCAAGAAATATTGTTGCAAGTAAAACTCTATACCACACGAGAGGCAATGCATCAATTGATATCAACTTGCCTAATGCTCCAGTAAATCCCCAAATAAATACGATTAAATGCATCCACAAGTAATGGACCCAAATTGGTGAATTGTCGTTTGGGTAAATTATTGACATATTATGATTTCTATTTTGCTGCTTTTAAATAAAGTATGGATCCAAGAATTGTAAATAGGAAATTTGGTAACCAAATGGCCATAAACGCATTAATTCCAGGAATTGAAATTAATACGCCGCCGAGTTGCATGAAGAATATATAAATTACGGCAATTAGCAATCCCAAAGCAATTTGACCACCTATACCACCTCTCCTTTTTTCTGAAGAGAGCACGACCGCTATAAAAACCAGTATAAATGTAGAGAATGGATATGCAATTCTCTTATGCCATTCCATTTCATGAGCTATAATTGCCTCAGAGCCACTTATCCTCTCTCGTTTTAAATATTTTAGTAATTCTGGCGAGGTCATTGTTGCTGTGCTCCTTAGATCTGGAGATATCGTATTGGGTTTAAATTCAAATAATGTATCCATTCTTCGCCCACTTTCTATTTCCATTTGACCTGACGGAAGCCATGATCTTAGTGTCCAATTGTCTACCTGCCATTTTTTTGTTGCAGTATCATATCTAACAAAATCAGCCGTTAATTTTTCCGCCATCCCAATACTGTCAAATCTTTCATATGTAAAGTGATAACCCCCCAGTCTTTCAGGGCTCCACGTTTCGATGTAAATATAATGGTCGGGAAGTATTTGCCGGTGGATATTAATTGGACGTTTAACTATTTTATCTTGAACATAAGTATCTTCAAAATGGATTCGTGCAATATTTGTTTTTGGTATAACAAAGTGGCTGAGAAAAGAGTTTCCAATAAATAATACTAAAGCGCCCAATAGAAATGGTCTAATTAATCTTGGAAAGGATACTCCTCCGGTTAATGCTGCCACTATTTCTGTATCTCGGGCCATTCTCCCAGTTACAAATATTGTGGACAAGAAAACTATCAGAGCGCTGAAAGTTGTTCCATAAAAGGCTACGAAATTTAGATAGTAATCATTAATAATTGCTGATAAATCAGCGCCTTTATTAATAAAATTATCTACTTTTTGACTTATATCAAAAACTACAGCAATCATCATTACTAGTCCCAGAAAAAGAAAGAAACTCCCTATGAATCTGCCAAAAATATATCGATCTAAACGATTCATTTTTTCAATTTTATAGTCTTGTACCTAATTTAGGGATCATTTTATTCTTCCATGAAGTAAAATCTCCTTTGATGATGTGTTTTCTTGATTCTTCAACTAGCCATAAATAGAAGCGCAAATTATGCATTGAGGCTATTTGTTTACCCAATGCTTCATTAGAAACAAATAGATGTCTTAAATAGGCTTTACTGAAACGATTGTCTACCATAGAGTCGCCATTAGTGTCGAGATAGGAAAAATCATCAGCCCACTTGGCATTTTTTAAGTTAATTATTCCTTCGGAGGTAAATATTTGACCGTTCCTTGCATTCCGGGTTGGCATAACACAGTCAAACATATCTACACCTAATGCAATATTTTCTAAAATATTTACTGGAGTCCCAACCCCCATTAAGTATCTTGGTTTGTCTTTTGGAAGGATTGCGCAAACTTCTTGGGTCATGGCATACATCTCTTCAGCAGGTTCACCGACACTAAGTCCGCCTATAGCATTTCCCCACGCACCTTTTTCTGCTATATATTCTGCAGATTCTTTTCTTAATTCTGAGTATGTACTTCCTTGAACAATAGGAAACATTGCCTGATTATAGTTATAAAGGTCATGACTTGTGTCCCAGAAGTCTATACAACGATCAAGCCATCTGTGGGTTCTTAACATGGCTTCTTTTGCATAATTTTTATCGCACGGGTAGTTTGTGCATTCGTCAAAAGCCATTACTATATCTGCTCCAATTTTTCGTTGAATATTCATTACTATTTCTGGGGAGAACATATGTTTGCTTCCATCAATATGACTTTGAAAATTCACTCCCTCTTCATTTATCTTTCGGATGTGTTGGAGGCTATGCACTTGAAATCCCCCACTATCTGTTAGCATGGGTCTGTCCCAGGTTGTGAACTTATGAATACCTCCTGCTTTTTCAATGATATCGGTTCCAGGCCGCAGGTAGAGATGATATGTGTTGCCAAGTATGATTTGCGCAAATGTATCATTGACTAAATCTCCTGTGTAAACACTTTTAACCGCTCCTGCAGTACCAACAGGCATGAATATTGGCGTTTTGATATTTCCGTGACCTGTAAGAAGAGTTCCTGCTCGGGCTGCACTACCTATGTCTTGAGCTTCTAATTGAAAGTTCATTCCGCAAAATTAGGTCTTTCAATTGAACTACTTTTGTCAAATATTATGGAAATTGTTTTCATTATCAGCATAGATTTCTTTATCCAAGAATTTCTTTGGTATTAGCTTCTTATAAGTATGATGAGAAAGATTACATTAGAGAATATGATAAGTTTTTAAATTATAAGAAATGACTACTCCCATAAACTGGTTTAAGGACTTTTCTTTTTTAGATGCCCGAGCCATTAAAAAAATAGAAATACTTCCATCTCTTTATAAGAATTGGAATAGTCAAATAAATGTTATTTCTCGTAGGGATGAAAATCAAATATGGGAACATCACATAATCCACTCATTGATATTAGGGTTGGTGATTCCTCACCGATCTGAAATGAGAGTTTTAGATATTGGAACAGGAGGTGGGTTTCCTGGTATCCCATTGGCGATTGCCTTTCCCGACATGCAATTCACCTTGATCGATTCGATTGGAAAAAAAATTAAAGTTGTTAATTCAATTGTCCATGATTTACAGTTGAAAAATATAAATGCTATTCATGGCCGTGCTGAAAATGTTTTGGGAGAATATGATATTGCTGTTACTAGGGCAGTCGCTCCGCTGACAAAATTAATTTCATGGATGAATGGATCTTGGTCAAAAAAAGGAGACAATGCACTTTATGCATTAAAAGGAGGGGATCTAACGGCAGAGATTAAAGGACTAAAGGCAGAATTATATCCTTTAAAAAAATGGCTTAACCACCCACATTACGATTCAAAGTATGTAGTGCGGGTAAAAGCGACTATAAAATGAATATATTTATTTTCCTTGAAGGTATTGCGCCCAAAAGTATATGCTTAATTTTTTTACTTCTTTTAGATCCCTCGGACCTTTGAATTTTGATCAAATTATTTAACGATTAGGAGCGCTTACATGTCTTCACTCCAAAGAGACGTGAAATTCAACAGATTCCTGAAAGTGAGTTATAGATAAGTCCAAATCCAACAAAGCTTTGTAACAAAGAAAAAAAATAGCCATGAACGAAAGCTGCTGGAATTAAAAAAAGTGCAATAACTACTCTGGCCCATCTTTCGGGGATACTTATGTTTTTGGATACTCCATTCATAGTTTCATATTTTATATTAAATATATATTAATTACTTTTCAAGTATCCGCTCATTCAAGATTCTTTTAACCCATATGAGGGTATTTATAGTCTGTGGGAGGAACTAATGTCTCTTTTATAGTTCTTGGCGAAACCCAGCGGAGCAAGTTTAGAATTGATCCGGCTTTATCATTTGTTCCTGAGCCTCTCGCGCCTCCAAATGGTTGCTGTCCAACAACAGCTCCAGTAGGTTTATCATTTATATAAAAGTTCCCTGCTGCGAATCGAAGAGCATGAGTAGCTTGATTTATCACGTGACGGTCTTTACAGAATATTGCACCTGTCAATGCATACTCCGAAGTGGTATTAACTAAATTTAATGTTGCATCCCAATCTTTGTCTTGATAAACATATACAGTAAGGACTGGTCCAAATATTTCTTCACTCATTGTTCTATAATGAGGATCTTTTGCTTGGATAATTGTTGGAGAGATGAAATAGCCTTTTGATTTGTCATAAGTTCCGCCTTGAATAATATTCGCATCATCACTTTTCTGAACATCATCTATATATCCAGTAATTTTATCAAATGCACGCTCATCAATAACTGCAGTAATAAAGTTAGATGGATCACCTGGGCTGCCTGTTTTAAAGCTGCTAACTTGTTGAATGAGAATTTTTTTAACCTCTGGCCATAGTGATGCCGGAATATAAGCTCTAGAGGCAGCAGAGCATTTTTGGCCTTGAAATTCAAATGCACCTCTACTCATACCAGTCGCAATTTCTTCCGGACGGGCAGAACAATGAGCTAATATGAAGTCTTTTCCTCCGGTCTCACCCACGATTCGAGGATATGATTTGTATAAATCGATATTATTGCCAATTTCTTTCCAGAGGTGTTTAAAAACAGATGTGGATCCAGTAAAATGTAATCCTGCAAAATTTGGGTGTTTAAATACTACTTCTCCAAAATCAGGGCCATCGGTGTAGACCATATTAATAACACCATCTGGTAATCCGGCTTTCCTGAAGATATCCATGATAACCCATGCGGAATAAATCTGGCTATCCGCAGGCTTCCAGACTACGACGTTGCCCATTAAAGCTGCAGAGGCTGGAAGATTACCTGCGATTGCGGTAAAGTTAAATGGTGTTATCGCTACAACGAACCCTTCTAAGGAGCGGTACTCCATTCGATTCCATAAGCCATCTAAACTCTCAGGTTGATTTTCATATATTTCTTGCATAAAATTCGCATTGAATCTCAAAAAATCAGCAAACTCACATGCAGCATCAATTTCTGCTTGTTGAACAGTTTTGGATTGAGCTAACATTGTGGCCGCATTAATAGTTGATCGATATATACCTGAAACCATATCAGCAGCACGCAAGAAAACAGCTGCTCGTTCATTCCAAGGCAGTGAAGACCATCCTTCATGAGCGTCTAGAGCTGAATCTATTGCAGCTGTTACATGTTCTTTGTCTCCGTAATGAAACTGACCAATTTTGGTTTTATGATCATGCGGAGGATTACAATCGCGAATGTCATTGGTCCGAATTTCTTTACCACCTATGAACATAGGAATATCAATAGAGTCTTTAAGCATCATTTCGTAAGTGGAAAGTAGATTCTCACGACTTACTGAACCTGGTGCATAACTATCTATAGTTTCGTTGATTGCTTTTGGAATTCGGAATGTGCCGTTAGCCATAATGAGGTTTAATTAGATTAATCAGGTCAAATAAGTTTTTCAAAGATCGGACTGAATAGTCGGTTGACGAATTATTTCTATAATTTTTCCATTAAGTTCCAATTTTATCGCAGTCAGCCCGCCTCCTTGCCAGCATCCAGTATCAATTCCCCATGAATTTGAATTTGGAAAAAATCGAGGCTGATTAAAATCTTGAATAACATGACCAAAAATCTGAAGTTTACTGCAATTTTTTAATTCTAAGCGGTTATTTAAAATACTGCTTTTTGAATCTAAATTAAAATTATTGTCATCATCTAGCGCTATGCCAGCATGTGTAATTATCAAGCTGTTGTTTTCCCAAATTACGGGTAAATCGCATATCCATTTTATGGTTTTTTTAATGTTGAGACCTTGCTTTAGAATATCTCTTTTAAGTTTTTTCCAATTTGGATAAACTTCTCCTTTAAAGTGAGCATTAAATACCATTTGTTCATGATTCCCTTTTACAACAACTATTGATTTTGGGAATTTATTAGATAATTTCCTTAAATATTTTAAGGTCTTCCCGCTGTGCAATCCTTTATGGATTATATCTCCAGTTATTACAACTATAGATTCTTTCTCATTCCAGTGATTCTTAAATAAAGCTCTTAGTGTATTAAAGCAGCCATGAACATCACCAATCACTAAAAGATTCATATTAAAAATTTCAAGCCTTAGGTATTAAGCATAACAGGCATGACAAGCATAAGTATTTCTTCACCTTCGTCAAGACCTCCATCTGGAAGAAGTATTCCTGCGCGATTAGGTGCTGACATTTCTAAAATCACTTCATCACTTTCTAAATTGGTAAGCATTTCACTTAAAAATCGACTATTAAAACCAATTTCCATATCTGAACCTTCATAGTTACAAGTTAGCCTTTCATTTGCCTTGTTTGCAAAGTCTAAGTCTTCAGCTGAAATATTTAACTCGTTCCCAGCAACTTTTAATTTGACTTGATGAGTGGTTTTATTTGAAAATATGCTAATTCTTTTAACACTTGAGAGTAAAGCGACGCGATCTGCTACTAGATGGTTCGGGTTCTCTTTTGGGATAACAGCTTGAAAATTAGGGTACTTTCCGTCTATTAGACGACATAGAAGTGTTACTTCGCCATATGTGAATTGGGCATTTTGATCAGTGTAAGTTATTACGACATCATTTTCTCCACCGCCTAAAGTCGTTTTTAACAGTGTTAAAGGTTTCTTGGGGAGAATAAATTCAGCAGTTGATGGAGCTATGATGTCGGTTCTTCTGTATCTAACAAGTTTATGAGCATCGGTAGCAACAAATGTTAATCCTTCATTAGTGAACTGAAAGAAGACGCCACTCATTACCGGCCTTAAATCGTCATTTCCCGCCGCAAAAAGTGTTTTCGTAATTGCAGTAGTTAATGTTTTTGCTGAGATATTAATCGAGTCGGCATCATTTAGTGATGCCGCTTTGGGGTATTCAGCTGCATCGACATAGGCTAAAGCATATTTTCCGAAATCGCTACTCACCTCTAAGGAATGATTACTAGCATTCAAAGTGAAAGTCAAAGGTTGCTCAGGGAAACTTTTAACAGTATCCAAAAGGATTCTAGCAGGAATAGCGGCTGTGACCTCTTCGGAGGAATCTACGACTAGGGTTGTTGTCATAGTAGTCTCTAGATCAGAGGCTGTAATAGTTAATTTCCCAGGGGTTAAATGAACAAGAAAATGGTCCAGGATTGGGAGTGTGTTATTAGATTGTATTACTCCACTAACTGTTTGTAGTGAACGTAATAATTGGCTGCTTGATACAATAAAATTCATACTGCAAAGTAATTACTCATAGGTTAGAAATGCACGATAACTTTTCAACACATGTTGAAGGCCAAAACGTTGAGTCAAAACGAATCGCCCATCACTAAGAAAAGCATAGAACCTGTCAGGGTCATAGCTTTGATTTAGCCCTTCACTGTCTAGCCAATTAGGTCCACCGGGAACTTTGTAGAGTTTCATTTTCACACTATGACCATCAACATAATTCACCTCAAATATTCCAACAGGAGTATTTGTTTGAATAGAGTCTCGCTTTGCCCAAGCAATGTCAGTAGAAATGACTGTACCTTCATACTGTGCCTTTATAATTCCTTTTAAGAAAGCTTGACTAGACATGCTATTAGCTTTAATCCTTGCACCTGATTCAGCAATTAAGTAAAATTCATTATTGAGTTTAATTAGTTGAAAAGAAGTGCTGTCTGGATAAGTTACAGAAACACTTTTAATCTCTTTTTCGGAAGGCCATATTTCTCTAGTTTGCCAAAGGTCTTCTCGAATGAAGAATCTACTGGATAAATAGCCATTAAATCCAGGGATATGAGTAGCAACCGGAGTCTCAAAATCATCCATTAACATATATGTGCCAAGTTGATCTGGAGTTTCAGCACCCACAGTAAATGATTTGATAACTTTATCATCACTATAAATGTCTACATGCTTACCATAAGTAGCCATTGTTTTAAGGATTCTTGGTAAGGCGGATTTTTGCGGAAAATTACGAAGTCTTATCCTGTAGATTGTTTCAAGAAGAACTTCAATGGCATCAGTTCGAGCTTTAAGCGAGTCATTTACGAACCAATCGTTCTTGGAACGATATAATGTCACAGTATCCGGACTTTTGTCCCAAATTATAATTTCTGTGACAGAAGCTGTATCATTAACTGAGAAATTATAGTAATCGTCATTATCTTCAAAACTAACTTCGTGTAAAAAAATAAAAAGCAAACTTAAGAGGCCAATTATGAAAACTAAAAATAGGAGTTTGAAATAAGGTTTCATTTAGATATTTTAGAGAATTGATATCTGCGAATTGTTTTGTAAAAAAAGCCCATTATCAAAATAGTCGCTATTGGGCCGATAGCATTTAAGATTATCAAAATATTTCTATGCTCATTTATTTTCTGCATATCTAGTAGTCTTAGTACAACTTCACGGCCTCGAACAGCAATCAATCCTTTGCCGTCTAGCATATAATCGATAGAGTTTAATATGAAATCAGAATTTCCATATTGACGTTGTGTAAATTGATCAAACCCTAAGGGTAATGGCGCTCCTCGAGGAATATCAGATCGAATTAAATTTCTCTGGTTTCGGATGAAATCCCCGTCTGAAATGACGAGAAGTTTAGCGTCAGTTGCTTTATCTGGTGGAGGAATTAAATTTCTTTTTGGTCCGATTCGATTAGCATAAAAAGAGGGAAGAGCACCTTCGAGTAAAATCGCTGTTATGAGTTTTTTGTCAACAAATTTAGATTTTATTGGCTCATTATATAATGTCGCTAAAGAAACTCTTCCCGGTGTAGCTTGTTTCCGACTGTATGGTGATGTGAAGAGTAACGGTGTCTGTGAAACGCCTGGTGTTTTGATGATATCCATTGAGGTTGCGAATTCCATTTTTATCGCATTTAAATTTTTTGCAATTGGATGATCTGTTTGTGGCAATAGAATAGGGAAATATAGCCAGGGTAGAACTGATTTTCTATCATTTAGAGATGCGCATACCATATCTTGAACTAAGTTGGTATTTATTCGCACCCCATAATTAAATAATGGATCATTTAGATTTATTTTTTCTAAAATGGGGTATGCTAGAAATTCGGGAGAATAACTTAAAGAGTCCATTTCAGCATGGACAGCGTCAAGCATAATTATCCCCCTTCCGTTGTTCATTAAATATTGATCTATTAGCCATCTATCTAGCTCAGAAAAAGTCTTCCTGGGCTTTGCCAAAATAATAAGGTCAAAACTATTTAAAAGAAAAACTTGCTTATTCAGATCTGGTTCACCATCCACAGAGTCGGTTGGAAATTCTCTCAGATTAAAACGTTCAATATCATATGATTTTGAAAGGGATAATTCGATTGATGCAGTCTCTATTGGTGTTAGTTCATCATGCCCAGTTAAGATGCCAATACGGGGTCGATGCGTTCTCGTTAGTCCTCTTATGGCGCTAGCCAAAGTGTATTCTAAGTTTTGTATAGATGCATTGATTTGGGCTTGAGGATTAGTCCCGAATTGCTCCATTAATAGTGAAACTGACCATTCATTATCTTTGTATGAAATTATACATCCAGGAAAAATTTGTTGTTCTCTAACACCATCACTTTCTTTTACTTTTATTTGAATGGCAGAAAGGCCAGCATTCCTTAACTGCGTGTACGTATCTCTTCGAGCTTGTGGGTCGGGGTTCTCAGATGGATTTATTAATATAAATTGAATATTTGAGTTTCTTGCCTGGAATTCATCAAGCATTCGCTGAGTTTCAGAGCTTAAGCGCTGGAAGCCAGAGGGGAAGTCACCGGCTAAGTATATAGAAAAGAGCATAGGGTCTTTAACGTCGCTAATAAGATTCAATGTCGATTCACTTAAGCTAAAACGTTTATCCTGAGTTAGATCAATTCTTAAAGAACTAAATTGAGAAAATAGAATAGCACAAATACATAGTATGAGGGTTAATCCATATTTTATTAAATCGTTTATTTTAATCATTATAATTCTACCAATTACGGGATCTAAGGGAAGTGTTCGAGGCGCTTAGGAATACCGTGCTTAGTGCCAGGAAATAGATTATGTCATGTAAGTCTATTACTCCTCTACTTATTGAAGTATAATGCTCGTCAATTCCGAGATTCATCCAAAAAAGTCCTGAAGCTTTTAAAGCTTCTAAATTAGCCAGCTGATCAAATCCAGTATAGAAAATCAAACAAAGCATCATTCCAGTTACAAAAGCTACAATTGAGTTTTCCGTTAAAGATGAAGTGAAAAGAGATATACTTAGATAACTTGAAGCAAGTAATAAAAGACCAATATAAGAACCTGCAGTTGAGCCCAAATCTAAGTTTCCTTTAGGGTTGCCGAAATAGTATAATGAAACAGCATATAACATTGTCGGAATTAGAGCTAATAAAACCAGAGACATTCCAGCAAGCCATTTACCCATAACTATTTGCCATTCAGTAAGTGGCTTTGTGAGAAGCCACTCAAGAGTACCTGCTCGTTTTTCTTCAGATATCATTCTCATTCCAATAGCGGGAAGTAGGAAGATGAAAACCCATGGAGATAGCATGAACAAACCGTCCATTTGTGCATACCCAGATTCTATAAGATTAAATGGTCCATTCATTAACCACAAAAAGACAGAATTTAGACCTAAATATGCGCATATAATCAACGTCCCAGTGGAAGATTGGAAAAAGGCATGAAACTCTTTTTTAGCAAGGGCGATCAATTTGTCATGAGGTATTTTCGATTCGTGAAGGATAATTTTAACTCAAAAAAGACTGAAAGAAGGTGATCAAATTTCGGTAAATAATATGAGATGATTGTATCTATAAAAAAAATAGAAGAATTTTTACAACTTTTCTAAAAGAACTTTTTTAAAGTTTCGTTTGAAATAATAGAAATATACTTCTGTATGTTTTTACCCTTTATTTAAGTTGGAGCTCAATTGGGTCATGAATAACCATTCCTAGGAGGCTTGCAGCAGTATTAGATCCCCGATCTCCTGGGTCAATTATTCCTATTTCTAGGAAGTTGGCGCGGTTAATCCTTAAATACAAAGAGCCGGCATTTTTCATCTCCTCGCGAGTAGAAATCCAATTACTAATTCGTCTTCCTCTGGCTATGGCATAAAAATATTTTTCATTATGCCATTTTTTTAGCCATTCTTGACTTGCGTTAGTTACTAATTGTCCAAAATGATCAATATATTGAACATGAACAATTGCTGTATTTTCATTCCTCATTTCAGGGTGAATAGTTTGAAGACTTCTAATTTTTTTTAAAGGTGATCCCAGAGTTTCGATTTTTCCTTTATTAAGTAAATGGATTGCTGCCGCTGCAATTTGACTTTCCAAATCGGTTAACTCTAGTCGGTTTTTGAGCTGAATTTGGGTTGCATTAATCACCATTAAATCTGGACGTATTAATGAAAGTCCTCCATGGTTCGGAGCAAGGAAGAAATGTCCATCTAATTCGATTGCAATTACTTCTATATTGTTTGAGGTCATGCTGTCTACAAGCATGATGTGAATACTCCCTTTAGGGAATGATTGGTATGAGTTTCGAATTATATAAGCAGCTTCGAGATGGTCTCTTGGGCTGATGCTATGTGTTATGTCTATTAGTGGCGCAGGCATGACTGACCTGAGCATCTCAGAGTATATTCTTCCCCGTACAATTGCACCATCGGGATCTTTCCATCCATAGTCGCTAGTTAAAGTTACGATTGGCATAAATTGTACTTTTGGTGATGTAAAAGTAATAGCTTCGTGTCACTAATGCTGCATATTAAATAATATACCTAAATGTCTTCATTAACAAAACATCATTTTAAATTTCCAGGCCAAACAAGCGTCTATAATGGAAAAGTTAGGGACGTTTATACAATTGAAGATAATTTTCTTATTATGGTGGCTTCCGATCGACTTTCAGCTTTTGATGTCGTTCTCCCTCAGGGAATTCCTTACAAGGGGCAGGTACTCAATGAGATGGCTAGATATTTTTTTGAAGCTACATCCGATATCGTTCCTAATTGGCATATTTACTCTCCGGACCCAGTTGTTACATTCGGTCAAAAAGCCAGTCCATTTAAAGTTGAAATGGTAATTCGTGGATATTTAAGTGGGCATGCTGCAAGAGTATACTCCAGTGGTAAAAGAGAACTGTGTGGTGTTCCTTTACCTAATGGCCTTAGGCCGGGTGATTCTTTTATTAACCCTATAATTACTCCAACTACAAAAGAAGACATTGGTGCTCATGACGAAGACATATCTCGAAAAGAGATACTGTCAAAAGGAATTGTCTCAAAAGAGGACTACGATCAATTAGAACATTTCACAAGAGAGTTATTTATTCGTGGCCAAAGTATGGCCCAAGAAAGGGGCTTAATACTTGTTGATACTAAATATGAGTTTGGAAAAAATCACAATGGAGCAATTATTTTAATAGATGAAATTCATACTCCGGACTCTTCTAGATATTTTATCAAGGATGGATATGAAGATCGACAGAACAAAGGGATTCCCCAAATACAATTATCTAAGGAATTTGTTCGGCAATTTTTAATATCAAACGGCTTTCAAGGGATGGAGGGGCAAGTTATTCCAGAGCTCAGGCAAGATTGGATACGATCGGTCTCAAGCCGATATATAAATTTATATGAGCAAATAACAGGTAAATCATTTTTACCCGCCTTATCAGATAATATACCTGCTCGTATTCAGAAAAATGTCGAAGATTTTTTATCTCAACGTTAAAACTCAGATGAAGAATATTTCATTTATAAAAATACTACTCTCAATTTTTACGATTTGCTTAACCGCTCAATTAAATGCGCAACTTTCAAGCTATGGAATGGCATTAGGGGCTCACGTCTCGAATATTAGTATAACACCTTCGTCTGGTTCTGTGAGCCAAGAAGTTGAAGTCGATTATGGTGCTCAAGGTGGTTTTCATTTTGGAGGTTATTATAGAATTGGATTGGGATTTATTTATTTTGAGCCTCAAATTTGGTTCACTCACTTAAATCACGTTTTAACTTTTCAAAATGGTGTCGGAGAAAATCATAAAGCTTCTTTAAAATTGAATCGGATCGACTTTCCTGTTGAATTTGGTTTAAAAATCGGTCCTTTATTTGCTTTATATGGCCCAGTTTACTCGATTCCCATTAATTCTCCAGGTCCATTAGACGTAAAAATAAATAATTCTGGAAGTTGGACTAGTCAGCTGGGTGTTGGACTTAAATTAGTGGGACTTCAATTGACTTTTAGATATGAGGGGCCTTTAACTTTTTCTGAAGTCATTCTAATTGAAGGAATTGAGGCTGAGTTTATGGGTGCGTCATCTCAATTAATAGCGGGAATATCTGTTAAGCTATAGAAGGTGTTTTTGTAATTTAATAGGTTTTATTTTTTGATCATTTAATGCTTTAATTACTAAACTATTAATATAAATCGAGTCAGGTATTTTAGTGCTTTTTTTAATCAAGAGGTTCCAATTAGTTTGCTCAGTTGCTAATTCTATGGAAGCATATCCAATAAATAAATAGTTTTCTATTATGTATGCTGTCCTAGATCCAATATTTTTCCCTGAATCGATTAAAATCATATTTTTCTCGGGATATGTCAGTTGCTGTAGGGCTTTTGCACTATTATTGCTCTTGATTTTTAATTGATTCGATGCTAACGTATTTAGTCTTTGTTGTTCTTTCTGCACTTTGTTAATATGCCTTGGAAGAACGATATCTTTAGTATTTATCCTCAATGCATTCGTCAGCTTAGCAAGCCAGACATAACCTTCGTTTGTGTTTTCAACTAATAATTCAGGTTGGTCATTGCGTATTCTTCTAATGTCCCATAGAAAGTTTTCTGTTCCAGGGATAGTGAAAAGTCCATATCGAAGAGCGAAACGATCTTTAGAGGTATTATATTTTGGCTTGAGGCTTGTTAGTTCTAAATGCTCTAATATTTCTGCCATTAGAAGGCTTCCTGTTTCTTCAATGCGTATATTTCTAACTTCTTTTTGAAGAGCTATTGCTTTATCGCTCGTTGATAAAAAGTGTCTATCAATTCTGACTCTCAGTTGATCACTTTTTCCTACATATATGACTTTTCCATTTGAGTTAAATAAATAATATACGCCTATAGTTTTTACAAGATTTTCAATCTGTCTGCTGAATGAATGTTTACCTGTAGCTGAAGGTGATTTTAGGTACACACCTTCTATGTATTTTTCTCTATCTTTTTCGAGTAAAATCTCAAGAAGTTTAACCGTCGCTCTGGCATCGCCATCAGCTCTATGCCTTTTTGTATTAACTATTTCAAGTTCTTTACAAATTGTTGCAAGTCCATATGCAGGAAGATCGGGTAAGAATCTCTCTGCTAAGGGGATCGTATCTAAAACTATTCGTTTAAAATCATAACCTAAATGGAAAAACTCCTGTCGTAAAATACGATAGTCGAAACTGGCATTATGCGCCACAAATATTGCTTCTTCTGTTATTTTAACTATTCGTTTAGCTATTTCATGAAATCGAGGGGCATGATCTACATCTTTTGTTTTAATTCCCGTTAGCCCTTGAACAAACTTTGGAATTGGGCAGTCAGGATTGACAAGAGAAATGAATTGGTCAGTTATTTTTTTTCCGTCA
>MDTF01002017.1_pt1 | contig 20239 bp, 20 predicted proteins | sample 811191 | NCBI WGS metagenome assembly MDTF01 (sample SAMN05326649, study PRJNA326480) | marine metagenome | isolation source: seawater | place: Southern Ocean | collected 2011
AGTGCTGGGCAGGTTATTTGGGCCCCTTACGTGTTTCATCAGGCCAAATCTCACGGTCTGATTTTACTCGAGGACGGACGTTTGATCGACACTGTGTCTGGCGCTGTGGTGCCCAATAACGCCCGCGAATACACGCCGATATCTAAACAGAGTGCCGATCGCGATTTTCGACGTTTAACAATTGCGGAAATGGCTGCATGCGTAGCCAATAAAGATCAACATGGGAACCTCGAAATCGGCGGCCTAAGTGCGCTTGACGGCGTCATCGAGCGCGCAATTATCGGTTGTGCAAACCCCGCCGAAAATATTGGCGCAGGTAAGATGTCCTGGCGGCACCGCTTCCATGTTCGCCACCTAAGCTTACAACCAAGCGTGGAAATTCCACTGCACGTCCGCTACGAAGAAGAGGTAATCATCTTACAGCAGGGCGAGTTGCTAGTGAATATCGACGGATACACCACTACTTTGTTCCCCGGCGACGTCTTTACTGCCCCCATCGACCAACCTCGCCGCTACCTCAGCCAGTCCCAGCAACCAGTCGACGCATTTATTGTGCGCCGCGGTAACCATCCACTGGCGGCTAAATTTGTATAATACGCACGCCGCCAAAAATGGCTATCTAGAGCGCTATCAAACCGCCCATTTTTTATTATTTAAATGCAGATATACAATTAGCTTATGAATAGACTCAAGTATCACCATGACAGCGCGCCGCCATCGGCGACGCAATCAAATGCTAAAACTCCGGCAATGCAGGGGTTTGATGCTGAATTTACAGATCTTGTCGACTACATTTTGCGCATCACCCGTAGAATCTGGGAAGGCAAGCAAGTCGGCCTGTGTTTCGACTACTATGCCGCAGATTGTCCGGTTTATACGCTTTCTGGAGTCACCATAGGGGCCGCAGAAGTCACTCAAAATACCTTGGCAACCTTGGCATCCTTCCCCGATCGCAGTCTGAATGCAGTCAATATTATCTGTGGCGGTGATGCCATCGATGGCTTTCACAGTTCTCACCTGATCAGTAGCCACATGACCAATCTGGGCGACTCGGACTGGGGCCCGGCAACTGGTCGCGAGGCAACCATTTTGGTGGTGGCGCATTGCATCTTAAAAAATAATCAGATCGTGGAAGAGTGGCTGGTACGCGACAACTATTCGCTGGCCCAACAAATGGGCCATGACCCTCACCTCGTAGCGCAGACATGGGCTAATAAACCTATCTCGAATCGGTTAGAAAACTGGCGCAATGCAGAACTGGAGCGCTTGCGTGAAAAGGTAGTGTTTAATCGGGTCGCCGCCGGCACCGACGCGGACAGTATAATTCGCGGCAACTTACAAAATATCTGGAACGCCAAAATGGTCGGCGACGTGTACCAGTGCTATGCAATCGACGCTTGCCTGCACGGTGTTTCTGGTCGTGAGCTGCGAGGTCACGACGCTATAGCGAGATTTTACACTGATATACTTGGCACCTTATCCGACCTCAGATTTTCGGTGGACTACAGCTGTCAACAACCCAGCGGATCAGCTAACCAATGCGCCGGCGTCGAGCTTGCCGCGAGGTGGACTTTGTCGGGTGTTCATACGGGCAGTGCCTTGTATGGCCCGCCCACCGGCACGACTCTCTTTATCCTCGGCGAAAGTCACTACCACATTGTCGATGGTTTGATTGTCGAGGAGTGGAATATTTTTGATGAGCTGTCGGTGTTGGCTGAAGTATATCGCGCACGCAATGCAGCCATGCAGCTGGCTGCGCCCTAAGCACCACCATGCAATCAGCCGAACATCCCGACGTGGACATTTGTGATGCCCACCACCACCTCTGGGATTTGGACGCAGTGCGCTATCCTTGGCTAACCGCGCCCAAGGGCTCCCGCAGGTTTTTTGGCGACCCCAGCCGCCTGCAAAAAGACTATCTACCCAGCGATTTTTGTGCCGATATCGACGAGTTACCGGTAACTCAGAGCGTACATATTCAGGTCGGCGCCGCGTCCGACCAACATCTGGCAGAAACAGCCTGGGTGCAGGCGCAGATCGACACTACCCAACAACCTCGAGGGCCCGTCAAAGTGCCTAGCGCGATGGTCGCCTTTGCCGACCTCTCAGCCGAAGGCTTAGGCGCTCAACTCGACCAGATTCAGAGCTTTTCTGGAGTCCGCGGAATACGCCAGATCGTTGGCCGGGCTCCCGACGAAGACCAGAGCACTGGCAGCGGTGACTTACTCCGTGATCAGCGCTGGCTGGCTGGCCTGCGCGCTCTTGAAGCGCGCGCTCTTAGTTTTGACTTGCAATTGATCCCCTCGCAAATGGTTCAGGCGTTCGAGGTTTTTCGGCGTGTTGAACAGCTTCCGGTTGTCCTCTGCCACTGTGGTTCACCGTGGTTTTTAAATCCGCGCTACCGCACCTCACAAAGCTTTGAAATGTGGCGCCAAGGCCTAAAGCAATTGGCCTCTTTGCCGAACATGCACTGCAAGATTTCGGGACTGAGTATGTTTACGCAAACATGGGATCATAACGCGGTAGCAATGATTTTCGAAACGGTGCTCGATATCTTTGGGCCGCACCGATGCATGTTTGGGTCGAATTTTCCCGTTGATAAACTACACACCGACTACCAGAGTATCTGGCGAAGTTATTGGCAGGTTTCAAGTCGGTTGAGTAAAGCCCAAAAAACCGGGCTATTTGCAGGTAATTGCCAACGTTTTTATAAGCTTTAGGTCGCGCTCTGAGAGGTGCGTTTATTCTGTTCGAAAGGCTTACCCTAGATTTGAGGCACTGGAGCCATACCCAAGCATCAAATCTAATCCGTCACTTACAACTATACTTTGACCAGCGGCGCCGTTATCGAGTATAAAAAAATCACTACCAACGCAAGGCGCCTAGGTAACGTCTAGAAAATAGGTTCGAGCCTTTCGGAAATCAGATATCCACCGTCTTCGCCGAGGTGAGGAAGCCAACGCTGATAGCAATCTAACCATCCGTGCGCGTGTCTTCGGCACCCATGAGGGCCAACATCGCGGTGGCGCCCGTTATGAATCCCTGATCTGCGACTTACCTTAAAAACACCCTCTGCAAGCATCGATAATATTTACACGAAAATTGCTTAATCGCCGGTTACATTGAGTCTAGAGCGAGCGCCAACGAAGGCATAGTTACGCACCCAAGCAATTCGTAACACCGACAAAAATCATGGTAACGCCGGGCGCGATCTGCCCGATAGAGCCGCGATCAATAAGGTCCCCACCGGCTGATAAATGATCGGCGCTATTGTTCAGTCGCCAAACGCTTCAAAGAGATCGATTCTGAGCTTTGCAGTGCCATCCTCTTGCAGCACCCAGAACTCTTTGGTGATGATGCCTTGGGCTTTATTCATCGACCAGCCAGAGGTAATGATCGCCGCCCGAGCCGATATAACCTCTATCTTGGGTTCAATATATGTCACGTCTGAAAAGCCCTGATCGATTAAATTCTGCCAAAAGGCCTTTATCGCAGCACGGCCAACAAAGCGTCCAAACGGAGTGGCGATCATTTCGGCGTGGGCTTCATAGGCGTCCGCACACCGTTGGGCATCGCCCGCATTAAAGCCTTTTATCCAGCGTGCGCTTGCCGCCCACACGGCTTTTTTTACCTTTGCCTGCACCTCGCCGGCAATCGGCTGTTGGTTGTCTCGGGTATGCGCGAACAGCGTGCCATGACCAGGGATGATCCAGTCGACGGTTGCGGCGATCTTTTGGCGCGAGAGCAACATGGCGTCTTTGTCCTGACCCAGTGGATCGTCTTTCGGAAAGTACTCCGGCGCCCACCAGAGGTGGGTCAGAGCGTAGACGCCCTCGGCGGTATCAACAATTAAACTGGCGTCTTCACTGGTGTGCCCGGGCGTGCGCACAACGGTAATACCCTGCGCTATCGCATAGTTATCGGGGTGATCTGTCCAAATGTCGTGCCGATAGCTCGCCCAGTGGTCGACCAAGACCGCTTTGGGAAATAGACCCAGTTGGGTGTTGTGGTCTGGGTGATGATGGCTGATAAAAACGTGGGTGATATCGTCCGGGGTTAGGCCTCGCAACGCCAATTCGGCTAAAATTTTCGGCCAAGCACCTTTAGCGGCCATCCCAGGATCGGCGATGAGGTAAGTGTTTTTACCTTCCACCAGCGTAACTGTACTGCCGACTTTACGCTTACCGCTATCTGTTGCGCCGGGTAAAAATTCATACCCGTCAATAGGTGTTACATAGCCGTTGTGGAGTACTGACACCCTGTTGCCCGCCATGCTAGCCGAGGTCGCAACGAGAGCCAAAATAAACCATAAAAATAGCATTTTTGTACGCATTTTCTTTCCCTAGATAATGTAAATACAGGGAATATTATGACGCATTTGGCGGATAAAGTCAGCGCGCTATAAGCTGCTTACAACGGCCATGCAAACCGCCTTTGCGCGGCACAATATTGATGGTGATGATGATGATGATGATTAAAAATCAATCGATACTGGCTACAACCCAAACAGACTCGTTTAGATGCGCTGAAGAGGCCAATTCGCTCCGCAGGCGCTCTATGCACCCTGTGAGTTTAAGCCCGAGCGGTTAGCGATAGAGAATCTATGATTTACAAACTCAGCTAAAGGAAAGATTCTGAGTCGCAGGCGATAAAGCACTACGGGCGACTTTTTTAGATGGGTACGCGGGGTTAGAGCACATCGCAAAGCTGTCAGTCGCACTCGTCCAACCAAGCCATCTGGACCGCTTCGAGCACTTTTTCACCACAGCGCTCGGCATCGCCGGCAAAGCCGTCCAGCGCCATCACCCATTTTCGTAGGTCGACAAAGTTAACGTATTGGGGATCGACGTCGGGGTGCGCGTCACATAGTTCAATAGCAATGTCATTGATATCGGTCCAATCCATGCTGATGACTCCGGTCAGTGGCGTTCAGACACCATGTTAATCGTATATTTGGGGATTTCAACGATCAAATCCTTGTCGTCCACCAACACCTGACAACTGAGTCGCGAATCAGGGTCAACCCCCCACGCCTTGTCGAGGTAGTCGTCTTCTAATTCCTCGGCTTCGGGTAGATCGTCGTAGCCCTCGCGAATATGCACATGACAGGTGGTACATGCGCACGACATCTCGCAAGCATGCTCTATGTCGAGGCCATTGCGCAACGCCGCCTGACAGATGCTCTCGCCTCGCTCGGCCTCGACCACTGCGCCCTCGGGGCAAATTTCGGGATGGGGTAAAAATACGATACGTGGCATAACTAGTCCTGATCTATTTCGTCGAGGGTATGCCCTGCGAGGGCGGATTTTATACTGCTGTCCATGCGCAGCGCGGCAAACGATTCACTCGCCTTGCCGACCGCTTGGATTTGCTGCGCTAGGGTGCGATGTTCGCTACAAGCCCGACGCAAATCGCGCAATTCAGCCACCGCAACCCGCAAGCACTGGGCCTGACTGTTGCTCAACATGTGTGCATCGCGGTCGAGGGCGGCGGTTAAGTCGCCAATCATGCGATCGGCCTCCACCTGTTGCTCGCGCAGCGCCCGTGCTGCCATATCGTCGCGAGCGTGGCTGTAAGAGTCTTTGAGCATCTGCGTGATCTCGGTCTCGGCCAGCCCGTAGGATGGCTTGACCTCGATCCGCGATTCGACCTCGCTGACCAGTTCGCGCGCCGTGACGCTGAGCAATCCATCGGCATCGACCTGATAGGTCACGCGAATTTTCGCTGCACCGGCGACCATCGGCGGTATATCGCGCAGCTCGAAGCGCGCCAGCGAACGGCAATCGTCGACCAGTTCGCGCTCGCCCTGCAGTACGTGGATGGCCATCGCCGTTTGGCCATCTTTAAAGGTTGTGAACTCCTGCGCTTTGGACACCGGAATAGTGGTATTGCGATGAATAATTTTTTCAATCAACCCACCCATGGTTTCGATCCCCAGCGACAGCGGTATGACGTCGAGCAACAGCAGATCGTCGCCCGACTGATTACCGATCAGCACCTCGGCCTGTAATGCAGCACCCTGCGCCACCACTAGATCTGGATCGAGATTAGCGCGTGGCGGGCGGCCAAAAAATTCGCCCACCCTGGCAGCCACCAGCGGTGTGCGCGTCGAGCCGCCGACCAACACCACGTCGTCAACTTGAGTCACCGCCACGCCGGCATCGCGCAGCGCACGCTTGCAGGCGCGCAGGGTGCTGTCGATCATCGGCATAATCTCCGCGTCAAGTTGTTCGCGGCTAAATTCCCCACGCCAGCCAAGCACGTCCAAAGGCGCGCATTCGGCGTCGGTCAGGGCTTCTTTAGCGGCCCGTGCACTGGCCAGTAATTGGCGCTGCTGCTTTGGGTCGAGGGAATCACCGAGGCCTATCTGGCGACGAATCCAATCGGCGATAGCGCGATCGAAATCATCGCCACCCAGCGCCGAGTCACCGCCGGTCGCGAGCACCTGAAAGACACCGCGAGACAGCCGCAAGACAGAGATATCAAAGGTGCCGCCGCCGAGGTCATAGACCGCAATAGTGCTTTCGTCGGCGCCGTCGAGCCCATAGGCAATCGCCGCCGCAGTGGGTTCGTTCAGTAACCGCAGAACCTTGATACCCGCCAGCGTCGCGGCATCTTTGGTGGCCTGGCGCTGAGCGTCGTCAAAGTACGCTGGCACGGTGATCACCGCACCGTCAAGCATACCGTCGATCGCACGTTCGGCGCGCTCAGCGAGGGTGCGTAATATTTCCGCAGACACCTGAATCGGGCTGATGGTGCCCCTGCGGGTACGAATTTTTGGCATGCCGCCATCGTCGCGTTCAAACTCGTAGGGCAACTGAGCACCCAGACTATCGACATCGGCAAGGCCCCGACCAAGCAGGCGCTTAACCGAACTCAGAGTGTTCAGTGGGTCGTCGATGGCCCGCTGCGCAGCGAGTAAACCGACGCTATTGCTTCCGTCGGCGGCGTAATGCACCACCGATGGCAACAAGCTGTCGCCTGACTCGTCGGCGAGGGTCTCAGGCGTGCCGCTTCGAACCAGCGCCACCAGCGAATTGGTGGTACCAAGATCAATACCAACCGCATGCTTGCGCTGGTGCGGTTGCGGCGTTGCGCCGGGTTCAGATATCTGCAGTAGTGCCACGCGCTATCCTGTTCGGTTGGGTTAGCTGTCGAGTTGCTCTTCGAGCGCTTCGACTTGATCTAAAAGCTTAACAAAAAATTGCATTTTAGCCACTATATCAAAGGCTGCAGCCTGGTCACCGGCGCTGTAATGCACACTAAATTCGTCTTGCAAGCCAGCATAGGTCGCGTCAACACGCTGCTCTAAGCTAGCCAGTGCCTCCAGCGCAGCAGGCGATGCGCCATCTTGGCCGATTTCTGCCAACTCTTCACGCAATTCAATTTGGGACATCAGAAAAACGCCATCACTGGTGATATGGCTCTCTTGATCGGCGTCAACACCATCGATTTGCAACAGGTATTGAGCACGTCTTAGCGGCGATATCAGGGTCTGGTAGGCGTCGTTGATGAGCGCGGCGGTCTGCACCGCCAGACGCTTGTCTACGTCGCCCTTGGCGGCGTATCGATCGGGGTGAAATTTTTGCTGCAATTTCCTATAGCGCGCATCGACAGCGGCGCGCTCGATATTCCAGCCAACGGGAAGTGAAAAAATTTCAAAGTAGGATCGGCTGCTAATCACTTCGGTCATCACTTTAGAGGATTAAACGTGGAAGCTCTCTCCGCAACCACATGCGTCCTTTACGTTGGGATTTTTAAATTCAAAACCCTCGTTGAGACCCTCTTTGACATAATCAAGCTCGGTGCCATCGAGGTATATTAAGCTCTTCGGGTCGATGACCAGAACCACGTCACCACACTCAAACACCTGATCTTCCTCCGACGCATCGTCGACAAATTCGAGCACGTAAGACAACCCCGAACAGCCAGTAGTTCGCACGCCGAGGCGCACGCCTATGCCTTTGGTGCGGTTCTGCAAGTGCTTGACGACGTGCTGTTCAGCCGCCGTGGTCATGGTGATGGCCATTGCTTTCTAACTACCCTGTTTTTGCCGCACGTCGCGCACCGCCGCTTTAATGGCGTCTTCGGCGAGCACCGAGCAGTGAATTTTGACAGGTGGCAATGCCAATTCTTGCGCGATTTCGGTATTTTTGATCTGTTCGGCCTCGTCGATGTTCTTGCCCTTGACCCACTCTGTCAACAGCGAACTAGAAGCGATGGCGGAACCGCAGCCATAGGTTTTAAATTTGGCATCTTCGATCACGCCGTCGGCATTGATCTGAATCTGTAAACGCATTACATCACCACAGGCCGGCGCACCAACCATACCAGTACCGACAAATTTTGAAGTGTCGTCCAGCTTGCCAACGTTGCGCGGGTTTTCGTAATGATCGATGACTTTTTCACTGTAAGCCATGACGATGTCTCCTTCTCTACTGTCGCTATTGGATAGCTCTCTAACGAGAGCGCCTGAATGCTCGCACGCCGCCGACGTTGGCCACGTGAAGATAAAATTACTTGCCTAGTGCGCCGACCATTCTACCTGATTTAAATCGACGCCGTCCTTAAACATATCCCATAGAGGCGATAATTCGCGCAATTTCTCCACCGCGCGACGCACTTTGGAGATCGCAGCGTCAATCTGTTGCTCGGTAGTGTAGCGTCCAATACTGAACCGAATTGAGCTATGCGCCATCTCATCGTTCAAACCGAGCGCCCGGAGCACATAGGATGGCTCGAGGCTCGCCGAGGGGCAGGCCGAACCCGAAGACACAGCTAGATCGCGCAGCGCCATGATCAGCGACTCGCCCTCTACAAAGGCAAAACTGATATTGACGATGCCCGGAACATGCTGATCAGGAGAGCCATTTAGGTAAACCTCTTCCATATCAGCAACGCCATCCCACAGCCGTTGGCGCAGCGCTGTGATGCGCTGATTCTCAGCCTCAAGCGTCTGGTGACCGATACGAAAGGCCTCACCCATACCTACGATTTGGTGCGTTGGTAAAGTCCCCGAGCGCATACCGCGCTCGTGCCCGCCACCGTGCATCTGCGCCTCGATGCGCACCCGCGGCTTACGCCGGACGTAAAGCGCACCAATCCCCTTTGGACCGTAAATTTTATGCGCCGAAAACGACATCATATCGACCATCATCGCCTCGACGTCGATGCCGGTCTTACCAGCGCTCTGAGCTGCATCGACGTGAAAAAATACTTTATTGGCGCGGCAAATAGCGCCAATTGCGGCGATGTCATTGCACGTCCCCAACTCGTTATTGACGTGCATAATAGACACCACTGTGGTGTCCTCGCGGATAGCATCAGCGATCATCTGCGGTTGGATCAAACCTTGGGCATCTGGATCTAAATAAGTAATTTCAAAATCTTCGCGCTCCAATTGCCGGCACGTATCGAGCACCGCCTTGTGTTCGATCCTCGAGGTGATGATGTGTCGACCCTTGCGGGTGTTAAAGTGCGCGCAACCTTTGATCGCAAGGTTGTTGGCCTCAGTAGCACCCGACGTCCACACGATTTCTCTCGGATCGGCACCGATAAGTTTCGCCACTTCAACGCGTGCGTCTTCGACCGCGGACTCCGCCTCCCAGCCAAACACGTGGGAGCGCGACGCTGGATTGCCAAAGTTGCCGGACGGCGTTAGGCACTGCATCATTTTATCGGCCACGTCCGGGTCGACCGGTGTGGTGGATGCATAATCTAGGTAAATCGGCAGGCTCATATTGCTCTCCAGTTCAGCAGGCGGAAGCCTGCAGGTTGTCTTGTGAATTCTTTTTCTGTGACGCGGTGCCCCGCATCGTTGAATCTAGCTCAGCTTGATCTTCTGGTATCTGGTCTTGCACTCCGTCGCTTGCCGAATCGCTGTCCATCAACACCAAGGCTCGCACCGCTTGGCGCTCTGAAATCGCCTGGATATCCTTTCGAGCCACCAGATCAGCCAACGAAATACGGCTCAAAAATCGCTGTATCTCACCACTCAACTCATCCCACAGGGCGTGGGTCAAACACACCTCACCCTGTTGACAGTCACTCTTGCCCTTGCAGTGAGTAGTGTCTATCGATTCGTTAACTGCTCCAACAATATCGGCGATGGCTATTTCGTTGCTAGCCCGATTTAGGCGATATCCACCACCGGGACCGCGCACGCTGACTACCAATCCAGCTTGGCGCAAACGCGCAAACAATTGCTCTAGATACGATAGCGAAATCGATTGGCGCCTCGAGACCGACGCAAGCGATATTGTTTTACTGTCGCCATGCACCGTTAGATCGAGCATCGCTGTGACCGCATAGCGTCCTTTGGTGGTCAATCTCATGCCGATTTACCTCGCACTTGGGGCCGCTTGAAGATGATTAATTAACCTCACACACCTTCAATAATTATCCAATACCTGAGCATTTTAGTCAAGTAAAGGGCGCACCAAGACAGTACAAATACCTATTTCTTAGGGGTTATACGCTGCACCGCAGACAGCAGACCACGCAAAATGGAAACCTCCATTTCATCCAATCTGACACGATTAAATAGGCGCCGCATGCGAGTAATCAATTGCTTCGGGTTGTCGGGATCGTAAAAGCCGATATCGGTCATTGTCTCCTGCAGATGGTGGTGAAATCTCTCGAGGTTTTCCGCGCTGACCGGCGGCTGGTCCCAGTCGGTATAACCAGGCAGCTTGCCATCCGGAGCAACCAACTGCGCCATGCGTATTTCGTAGGCCATCACCTGAACCGCGGTGGCGAGATTCAACGAACTGTATTCTGAATTGGCCGGAATATGAACGTGGTAGTGGCATTTTTGCAATTCGTCATTGGTCAGCCCACGATCCTCTCGCCCAAACAGCAGCGCCGTAGGATGACTACTTGACTCCGACCAGATACGCTCGCCGCAGGTGCGCGGGTCGATCAGTGGCCAAGGGATGCGGCGCTCGCGGGCACTGGTACCAATAACCAACCCACAGCCCTCGATCGCCTGATCTACGCTGTCGACCACTACTACCTTATCCAGCACATCGCGCGCGCCGGCGGCACGCCACACTGCGCGCGGAGCTGGGTACTCGCGGGGCTGCACCAAATAAAGCTGATCGAGGTCCATATTTTTCATCGCCCGCGCGGCCCCGCCAATATTGCCCGGATGACTGGTATTCACCAGTACGATACGTATATTGTCCCGCTGCTTGTGCTCTGACACCTGTAACCTCATAGCAAAATAGGCGCATTGACGCGCGTTGGCCTGCGCCGAAATCAGCGCGCCGCGAAGTGTAGCAGAATCGAGGTTCTCTGGTACAATGCGCGCCCCACCGAGCGACTTGGATCATTACTATGCAACCGATGTGCAACATTGCCCTACGCGCCGCTCGTGCCGCAGGCGAGATGATCGTCAAAGCCGCCGACAATCTCGACCTGGTCAAGGTCGACGAAAAGGGTCGCCATGATTTTGTAACCGAAGTCGATAGGCGCTCTGAAGAGTCGATCATCTATCACCTCAGCAAGGCCTATCCAGATCACAGCTTTCGCGGTGAAGAGAGCGGCCTCAGTGGCAACCAAGACAGCGACGTTGAGTGGATTATCGACCCGCTGGATGGCACTACCAATTTTGTCCGCGGCATTCCCCATGTAGCGGTTTCGATCGCCTGCCAAGTCAAGGGTCGACTGGAGCATGCGGTGGTATTAGAGCCGTTTAAGCGGGAAGAATTTACTGCAAGTCGCGGTCGCGGAGCAATGCTCAACGGCCGACGTATACGCGTCTCGGGCCGCCTCGTTGAAGACGGAGCCCTATACGCAACTGGCATCCCATTCAGCGCACCGTCGTTTGACGACATTGGCGGTTATCTGCGATCGATGCACGAATTTGCCAACAACTCGGCTGGCATCCGCCGCCTTGGTGTAGCGTCGCTAGATCTCGCTTACGTCGCCGCCGGTCGCATGGATGTTTTTTGGGAGATGCACCTAAAGCCTTGGGACATCGCCGCCGGCGCGCTCCTGGTGCGCGAGGCTGGAGGTATGGTAAGTGATTTTCAAGGCGGCGAGGCGTTTCTCGACAACGGCCATATTCTGGCGAGCACCCCCAAACTGTTTAAATCCAGCTTGCAAGTGGTCGGCAAACACCTCGGTCACTTACGCTAATCGATGCCAGAGCCCGCCGCAAACGCTCTAACCCAGACCCATTGCGCGCGCGCCAGCTTGAAGTAGCTATTAGATATCGAAGCTATTAGATATCGAAGTAATTAGGCATTCAAGTAATTGGCTGTTGGAGTAGCCGAAAATTGGATTGATTGGAAGTTGGAATAACGAAATATAAGCGCCCTCCTCATCGACCAGCCAATTAAGCATCGATAGCCCAGCAAGCGTTAGTTTCACTAGGTGAGCAGGCGCTCGATAAGCCACAGCGCGCTGACGCTCCCAAGCATATAGATGATCGCGGTTTGCGCCTCGCGCAAATGCGCCCGCAGCCAAGCGCTGCTGCGCCAGGCAACCCAAACCACAAAAAGCACTACGGCGATAAATGCGAGTTGACCGAGTTCCACTCCAAGGTTAAAAAACAGCAATGCCGGCACCACCAAATCATCCGGAAGTCCTAGATCCTGAAGCACCGAGGCAAAGCCAAAACCGTGCAGTAACCCAAACAGTGCAGCAGTCAATATCGGATAGCGCCAGGTAAAACTCGACGCGGCTGGCGCCAGCGTCGACGCGCCCAGCCCCCCGTCACTATTTCCCGCGCGACCGCCGAGAATGTGGCGATGCAACTCAACCGCCAGCAGCAAAATACTCAATGCGATTAACGTCTCGACCAGCGTGCTTGGCAGGCGTACCCAGCCGAGTGTGGCAAGACTCAGGGTAATCGAGTGCGCCAGCGTAAATCCAGTAACCGTCAACAATAGTCGCCGCGCACTGCCGGCCATCATCATTAGACAGAGCACAAACGCCAGGTGATCGTAGCCACTGAGAATATGCTTAATGCCCGCCACGCTGTATTGGCTAGCAACCTGCCCGCCACTGAGGCTGTCGAGAAGCGGGACTTGTGTGCGTTCGGGGCCTGAAAAAATCTGCTTTTGCGGCCCCGCCAAAGGGCTGTATATCAGCAACGATGTGAGCCCCGGATTATTCCCAGGATAGGCGATTTCGACCGCCAGATTGCTGGTATTGGCGGCGCAGCGATAATCCAACCGCCCAATCAGCGAACCCCGACGGCGCTGCGACTGACGATTGAGGCCACTCGGTTGACTGGCCACCAAACCCGCCGATTTCAGCGCCGACGACGGGAAATAAGGCGCGCACTGATCGCCCAGCAGACTGATCAGTGGCTCCTGTCCCGCTGCCATCACCGGCGGAATTTTCCATTTCACTCGGTAGCCATCAATTGCCTGCTGTTGCACCTCGACATACACCGGGCGACCCTCATGGCCCCAACTGGCACCAGACCACAAACACAACACTGCCAGCAGCGCGCGCGGCGCATTCATCATCGGTTTGGCTCGCGCACCACTACCCGGTACTGGGACATCATCGCAGCGATGCTGTCGCGCTTGACCTGCCGTTGTTGCTGGCGTTGGGTATCGCCAAGAACCGTGCCAACAACGTGCTCAAACGGGGGAATCGTGCTGACCGTGCGCTTTTTTACTCGCACCAAATGGTAACCATAGTCGGAGCGAATCGGCCCCTGCCAATCGTCAATAGACGGCAGCGCAAACAGTTGCTGCGCAAAGGCATCGCCAAAGTGCCCGATAATTTCGGCATCGCTGCGCTCGGCATAATTACGATTGTATAAAAACCGCTCGCCAAACCGCCCCGCTTGCTCAAACGGCACCCGTTGTTGGCGCAACACTGTCAACAATTCACTCACAATCTGTTCTGTAGTCGCCGGGTCGCGCCGGCCAAAGCCGATAAACACATGGGTAAAGGTCGCCTCTGCGGGTCGGCGATAGTCCTCTTGGTTTTGGCGATAGTACTCGCGCAACTGCTGCTCGCTCGGCGGGGATATTTCGTCGTAAAACCCCTGCGCGATATATTCCATTTTTTGGATCAATCGCCGACGAATAATTTGGTCATCGCGATCGAGTTGCAACGCCATGGCCTCGCGAAACAATACCTCTCCCCGACTGTAATCATCGATCAATCGTTGGCGATCTTCATCACTCATGCTGGCCAGCGCCGCTGCCGCCTGCTGCGGTTGAAAGGTCTTCGCCTGAGTTTGCATAAAGTTGAGTAAGCGATCCTCATCGACGGTGATTTCGTAACGAGCGTCAATCGTCGCCGGTGGGAGTACTAACCGCGTCGCCACGGTTAAAACTAGCCCCAACAGTAAAAACTGCAGCAGTGGTTCGGCGAGTAATTTTTTCATAGAAACACCCATAAAACGCGCATTGTTGGTGGGTTGTGCAAGTTCATCAGAGCGCTATAAATAGCGCATTGCCGCCAAGTAAATAATGCTTTATAGCGAGCAAAAGGCTTCACGGTTGATACCAGATTGGCGAAGTATAAGCGCGTTCCTGGAGGGTCGATGTACCCTTAGGAGGCATCGACAAACCCAGCGCCAAAGCGTCAAACAAGCCGTTACGCGGAGTCGGTATTTGTAACACGCGGGCATAGTAGAACGCTCTATGCGCCGGGTCAAAATGCGGATCTATCCAACGCACTGACAGCTCCGCGGCGCCAATGGTGTTGCTGTAGACCGCACGACTGAGATCAACACTGTTACCCACCGCCGGCAACCGACCGCGCGCATTGACAACTCGGCCATCGGACCAGGCCACGTTGTACACACGCTCATGATTGTGCCCCGCGTCATCCAGCCAGCCTTTGACAATTTGTATGCGGTCTAAATTGGCACCGCGAGGATCCTTGACCGCGCGCACCAAAAATTGTGGCGCGCTGGTTGCCTTCAGGGTTGCCGGGGCGACCAAATCAGCGCCCATCGGCACGCCTTGGCGATAACCAATCTCGGCAAATAAGCGGGAGCTCGCCGCGTCGCTGGGGAAATCCCAACTGGCGAACAGTTGCACCCGCAGTCGCGGCCCAGTAGTGGCATACACCTCCTTGCGCTGAAACGCTGCAAACAGCGCTTCGCGCGTGTTGTCCTCGGCCCATACCGCAGCCAATCCAGAGGCCGACATATCCCAACCATCGAACGCTACCGGACTATCGACGCTGCGAGTTTTTTGCTCCGGCGTCGAATCGCGCGCCATCTTGCCCCAGAAATTATCCTCCTCGACCGCCGCCAATCCCGAATGCGAATCGCTGGAACCAATCAGACCAAACTTAAATGGATTGACCCCAGTCTTGAGCGCCAGTGACAGGCCCATTTTCAGCGCGGGCCTCACGTAATCGCCGGGGTAATCGACAAACCCATTCTCGTCGGTCTGAATGTAATGGGCAAAGGTTTCAAATTCAGCAAACGGATCGTCCGGCGAATAGCGGCTGCGGGTCTCGCTGTCGCCCTTTGTTTGTGTGACCTCGACGATTGGCTCCCAACGCATACGCCGACGTGAGTAATCGGCGTCTATAGCTACACCAGCGACGGTGGTTTCGGCAAACATATAGCCCTTGGAAATATTTGAGTTGTGTGGGATCGCGATGAATCGTCCGCCGGTGCGCTCGCTGGTAGCTTCCAGCCAGCTCCACAGATCCTCTGGATACTGACTTTGGTCGGCGCCATAGGGCACGTATTGACGCGCCACATCAGCGCCATCTGGCGTTACCACAACGCGGTGTAAATTGGCGCCAGTGGGTACCGAACTCCATTCCCAACCGAGCAAGGTAGTGAATTCTCCCGGCTGATTGTGGCGCTCTGCAGCATCGATCGTCGCCGACCAGGTATCTTTTACGGTAGCGCTGCTATCACCAAAAATGGCCAGTCCGTCGATGTTGTTATTGGCATCGGCAACTGGATCAGACCCTTCATTACCGGCCGCAGAGGGCGGTAAAAACCGACCGAAAAATGCCAGACCTTCGCCGTGGTCGATGGCCCAGTTCAGACGATTGATCGACAGCCACCGCCAGATGTTGCCGAACACACCCAAATCCGGCAACGTCGCCTGATCAGTGTGCAGCGCACGCATCAATCCAAGCATTTCGGCGTGGTCGGCCACCACCAAAAAATCCAATGGCGTACTAATTTGAGCGCGCACCCGATTATAGGGATGAATCACTGGATAACCCCTTGCCCAGCGGTAAGCTGTGTCTGGATCGGCGCTGCGATTTTCGTTGAGATAAGCATCGAAAGAGTACGACGTGTGCAGATGAGTATCACCGAAAAAAACCCGCGTTGGTTGCCCATCTTGCTGGGCTGTTGCGCGTTCTCGGGGTTGGGAAAGCTCTTGGAGTTGAGTCAGCCCTTGGGGTTGAGGGTGTGCTTGGGATTTGAAAAGTTCCTGAGATTTTAACAGCGCTTGAGATTCTTGACTCTGCGCGACGCCATCATCACTGGCCGCCATCGCGCCCGTGGTTGGCATAGTTAGCAGAACCACTGCTACCCATGGGCCACAATTCGCTGGGCGCGCCGCGCGCCATAGAGAGCCACGCACTTTGGACCATGGCAGAGCGCCCGCAACGCCGAAAAAACCGTTATCCCCGCCGGCTAAGGTAAAGTGAAATAGCCCATAAATCACGTTTTTAAGGATTTGAACCCAATACATTTGCACCTCTGTATGGCCAGCCTCCGAACAAACCGAGTCCATTAAAGCGAGTTTATCGACAGGCGTAAATAGCCGTGCCTAAAAAGTCCTCTATTGACCGATAAAAATGCACGTTCGCAGCGCGACCATCGGCACCAAGATCGGTTACAATCGAGCAAGGATTTAATCAATAGCAAGGGAGACTGACATCGTGGATGAAATTAACAATCAACAGGCTATCGACATTCTCAATGAGATTATGGAAGCCGAACTCGCGGGTGTAGTGCGCTACTCACACTACGCTTTAATGGTCTACGGCTTCAATCGCATACCGATTGTCGAATGGATGAAAGGTAACGCCAGCGAAGGCCTGATGCATGCCCAACGGGCTGGCGAATTGGTGACCATGATGGGCGGTCACCCATCACTAAAAATTGGCTCACTGTTGGAGACCGAGCAGCACGACATCGGCGATATTCTGCGCGAGAGTCTAGAGCACGAGCGCAGCGTGTTAGATATGTACCATAAACTTTTGGGACAGGCGATGTCGAGTAAATCGATCCTTCTCGAGGAGTATGCCCGCGAAATGATCACCTCCGAAACATTGCACCTCGACGAGGTCAATAAAATGCTTCGCAGCCCTGGCGAGATGGAAGTCTTTAGGCTTTAGGCCAATAGGTAACCCAAATAAGCCTGTACTAGCACGCAGGCTGCACTAGACTCTTGCTAATCCGGCGCCCAGATGTTGCTGGACACCGGCCGTTTAAGCTCCGCCAAAATCTGACGGAGCCCTGGGTGTGCTGTGGCGTTATTTGGGTTGTAGCAGGAGTAAACGTAGGCTGAGACAGTCCGCGCAATACAACACGGCTCAGCCAGTCGCCTTGTTTTAAGTAGCACTCATAGACAGTTTGACTAGCGCGGGAAAAAACAACTGCGAGTGACCGGCAGCCGTTAAAAGTACCAGCGTTGCGGCGTCAAGCCCAAGGTTTTACCGCCGAAATTCAGCTCTTAAGATTCAACAAAAGCACGCTCAATTACATAGTGTCCAAGACGACCGCTGCGCGCCTCGACAAACCCTTTGTCGTTTAACACCGCGCAAAATTCTTTGAGCATGCTCGGTCCGCCGCAAATCATAAAGCGCGAGTCCTCGAGGCTCGGAAATGATACCTTAAGATCGGTAAACAATTTGCCAGTGCGCACCAGATCGGTGAGTCGCCCCTGATTGCGATATGCCTCGCGAGTGACGGTCGGGTAATAGAGCAACTTTTTCCTCACCATCTCACCCATAAATTCGTCGTTCGGCAATTGGTTTTCAATGTAGTCGGCATACGCCAGTTCAGACACCTCACGTACCCCGTGAGTCAGGATCACCTTATCGTATTGTTCGTAGATTTCGGGGTCCTTAATGATACTCATAAAAGGTGCAAGGCCCGTGCCAGTGCTAATCAGATACAGCGTCTTGCCCGGCAGCATATTGTCCGGAATCAAGGTGCCGGTGGGTTTTTTACCGATCAACACCTCATCGCCCACCTCTAGCAACTGCAATACCGCAGTGAGCGGACCGTCGGGCACTTTAATACTAAAAAACTCCAGCTCTTGCTCGTGATTGGCGCTGGCAATGCTGTAGGCTCTCAATAACGGTCGGCCCTCTTTCGCCGGCAGGCCAATCATGGTGAAGTGCCCATTGCGAAAGCGAAACGTGCGATCGCGCGTCGTGCGAAAGCTAAACAGTGTGTCGTTCCAGTGGTGAACGCTGGTGACGCGCTCGCTCATCAATGCAGCCATAACTACCTCATCATATCGGATTGCCGCGGCCACCCGCCACGGCGATTAATACATCAGTTTATTCGACATCCCGCAAGTCACTCGATATTTTACACTCGCCGAACCCAACGAGCCGACAGCACCGTGGGTAGGGCATGGAGATGAAACAGAGTTTCTGGCGCTGGCCGCTGTGGCCCGAATGATCTAGCGGGCCCCGAATCAAGCGCACTAGTCTAGCAGATTTGCCTCGACTTAGAAATTTTCGCGGACTATGACTCTGAGGAGTCACGAACCAAGCGAAAACAATACATTTTAAGCATCAACAAGTGACCCGGCGCCATGAAACTCAACGTGCACCTGTCGCAGTCGCATTGGGGGGATGGCAAAAGAGTACGGCCTAGTCGATGTAGCCGTCGTCGCGCAATTGGTTATCCGACAGATACTCACGACGCGCCAGAGCAACCCCCAAAACGACTAAAAATATCAAACCAAGGGTAACCATCACCTTGCTATAGGCATACCAGCCGAGAAGGCCAAACCACAATTCAAAAATCGACAACACAGCGGCTAAAGTAAACATCGCCATGCAAGCAATATACGCTATTTTCATCCTACCAACTCCCTGCCCAGTACCACGACATAGGCCTCGCGTTTAAAAAATAACAACATACGGCGAATATCTTTTTCCATGGTTTGTACCCGCCAACCCTGACTAGCATTGTGATTTAAAAACTCGCTAAATCTCACTGGATCGACCTTCGACCCACCGAGCAATAGTGACCCGAGCATACCCTCTTGATAGACAACCACCTTGTATTCCATAACCTTATCATGCTCCTATCATCATTCGCTTTTTAATCACCTGCAACGCCCCTGTCGCGCGTGCCTCCATCGTTATGATTGTCGTCCCAACGAATCACGCATACTTCGACCGGCAATACTAAAAGACCCTGAATCACAATCTTAGGCTTGCAGCCTTGCAAACCTCTAATATTTTGGGTATTGAACGCCGTTACCCACCGAAAAATAGCACAGCGGCATTGAATTTCCCTGTTCCCTTGAGCCGCCTCACATCCGACAAAATACTGCAAGCAAAGAACGCCATAAGCAACCAAACTACGATGTGAGTATAAACAAATTTATCCGCAAACAGCCAATTCCGTAAAATGTACGCTATCGCAGCGTCCGGCGCTGCTCAGTCGCGGCCTTGATGTCAGGCGATCTATTCAGACTGATCGCCATTGCGGCTAACCGGGTGCCGAAATTAACACTATAAATTGCGACGGCGTTGCGCTGTCGTCTCGACGGCCGAAATTGAACACAATGTCGTCTCGTCCATCGCCATTGAGATCGTCGCCAACCAACAGCCGACCCTCGCGTGGCAGCGACAACCGCATCTTGGTCGAACGCCGCACAAACGGCGATGACCCTGCCCGTCCGGTGTAGATACGCACGCCACGGCTGCCCGCTGACAATAGTAATTCACTGTGACCGTCGCCATTTAGATCGAGCAACTTGATCACCGGATCGCCCCGCTGGGCAGAGGTTAGACTAAAGGTCATCTTTACACTCGAGGCGAAGTTCGCCTTCGCCGGAAAACGATCGCTGCTGTCCATACGATAAACATAGACGTCTTCGTCGACGCTACCGGCGATTAACGCGCGGATAATTTGCGAGACGCCAATGTCGAAACCGGCGACGGTGACCTCTAGCCGACCATCGCTATCGATGTCGACAAACTCCAGCCCAGCCAGGGTGCCATCGCCGCTAATCAGGCCATCGATATCGCTTGTAAATCGCAGTTGGCTGTCGCTATTGGCGCCGTAATAAATCTCGTAGTCATTAAC
>MDTF01006387.1_pt1 | contig 20231 bp, 19 predicted proteins | sample 811191 | NCBI WGS metagenome assembly MDTF01 (sample SAMN05326649, study PRJNA326480) | marine metagenome | isolation source: seawater | place: Southern Ocean | collected 2011
ATCACTTTCGTCACCCTTTTCACTCGCAGGCACAAAAACCATCTTATAAGTTTTTTCTTTAGCTTGAATACTCAATGACATTAATGTCATTAGAATTATTAATGTTATTTTTTTTATCATAATTATCTTTTGGTTATCATTATATTTGTTCGCTTACAAGTTAATTAATAATACGCAAAAAAGCGTATATCAATTAAAGAAATATTAAAGTTTTATGAATTATTTATTAAAATCTACTAAAGCTTTTTTGTAGTCTTCAACAGTGTCAATTTCTTTCCAGCCTCTTTTAATGACAACACAATGCACCTTAACACCAATATCAACAAGCTCTTGTATCATATCAGTCAAATAAGCTTTTTGAAAAATTTTTGCTCTTTGGAATGGTTTGTTCCAGAAAAATTTCTTAACTCTATAAAAATTTTCTTTAAATATTTTACAACCACGGTGGTTAAGTTTGATCATACCAATAAACTCCCCATGAACCTCTTCTTTCTCAGTGGCTATTTTACCTATTTTTACAACTTCATTATTTGAATTAAAGATGACATTTTCTGCTTCTGATAATGGATGTTCTTTTCTATCTATGTAATAATCTTTCCAATCTATATCAACAACCACAGAGATATCATGATCTGAGTCAAGAGCTCTTTGGACTATAAATGGTTCAAACAAGATATCGGAATAGGATATTATAATATTACCATTAATTTCTTCTTCTGCATAAAAGATTGAATTTAAGATGTTATTATTTTTATAGTCATCATTATCAAAATACTTAATGTCTTTATAATTAATTTTATTCTTTTTAAATCCTCGTACCAAAGAAATATCAACAATTCCACACTCTCTATACGATGTTAATTGTCTTTGTAATAATGTTTTGCCACCAAAATCCAGCATACATTTAGGTGTGTTCTCTGTATGATTTTTAAGCCTACTACCTAGTCCTGCAGCAACAATTAATGATTTAGTTTTTGATTTATTAATTGATAATTCTAATTGATTAATTTCATCAATATTTAAATTATTATTTTTGGCTGCTCTGATTAAAGAAACTATGTTTGGATTTTTTTCTATATAGTCAATAACATCTGGTGCTAATCCTTTTTTTGAGTTGCCTGCTAAATCATTTAATAAATCTAATTCAGCTTTTAAAATTAGAGATATTTTTTTTATAACCGTTATTTTGGGTGCAGTCCGTTTATTTTTCTCTATGTCATTAAGATAAGATGCTGCTATACCTATTTTTTGAGCTAGCTCTCTTTGACCAATATCATTTTTAATTCTGAGCTCCCGGATATAAGATCCAAAAGTTTTGTTCTGATTATTTTTTTTCATTTTACAATTTATTAATCTTATTCATTAGTGATTTTGCCATTTTATTGGTGGTAGAATTGAATTTATTTAATATAGTTATGTCTGGGCTTTTGGGGTACTCAGGTTTAATTTCAATACCTGTGAATTTTCCAGGATTTTTTTTATTATAAATTTTTTTTTTACCAATCTTTAAGATAGTTTTTATGTTACTTTTGATATAAATTTCTACATAATTATCAATTTTTAGTCGATTCCATTTTCTACAATCATCAAACATTCCAACCACAGCAAATATAACATTAATTTTTTGATGTGTTATATATCTAGCAAACTGACAGTATTTTTTAGTAATCCTTAATCTATCATCGTAGTCAAAACCTTTTAACTTAAAAATTTCTCTAATATCATCCCCACTTATCATGATTGTAGGGCCATATATTTTTTTAATCTCTTTTGTAATTTTCTTTCCTAGTGTAGTTTTACCAGATCCTGATAGGCCAGTTATCCAAAACAAAATACCTTTTTTTTTATTTTTTATTTTCATATCTCACCTGCAAATATATAATTAGTTATTTAGTCAAGTAAACTTTTAAAACAAACGTGCGTTTAAATTTTGGTGAAAAACAATTGAATTAGAGGTAAGAACACACAATACTTAAAAATGTTTATAAAAATTTTTTACTTATATTTATTATTTGTAGTTATTTTTTTAAATTGTTAATCATTTTTATATGTTTATATTAAATTTAAAACCACATATAATAAATTAAATGCAAAATTAATTATGATATTTATTGCTGAAATAGGATTAAATTATAATGGCAATTTTCCACTATGCTATGAATTGATAAAGCAAGCTAAACATTCTGGTGCTGATATTGTTAAATTTCAACTAGGGTGGAGAGATGGTCATAATGAAATTAATCAGTTAGATCAGGAAAAGCTTGAAACTTTACATCAATGGGCAAAACTTTTTGATGTTGATATCATGTTTTCAATTTTTCATGAAAAATCACTAAAATTAATTCAAAATTTTAGTCCAAAATTTATTAAAGTTGCCTCAAGAACTCTAAAAGAAAATTTTTCATTAGTTGAAAAAATAATCAATATTGACGCTGAGTTTTTTATTTCACTGGGAATGTGGGAAAATAAGGAAAAATTACCATTTTTAAATAATAAAAATATTAAATATTTATGGTGTAAATCTAAATACCCAACTTTTAATGAAGATTTAAAAAGTGTTTTTTTAAAAGAATTTTGTGAAAATCACATAATAGGCTATAGCGATCACTCGGTTGGTATTGAAATGGCTTTGCTGTCAATAGCTAGAGGCTCTAAAATAGTTGAGAAACATTTTACATTAGATAAATCAAATACAACAATTCGAGATCACGCATTATCAGCAACTCCAGAAGAATTTCGAAATTTAGTAAATTTAGGTAGAGACCTTGAAAAAAAAATTAGCGCTGGCATCTAAAAAAAAATTAGTAATTCTTTTTACAACAAAGACCGCTCATCATTTAGCTTTAATAAATGAAATAGCTAAATACAAAAATATTGAATTTAACATTTTTTACATAAAAGGAAAAAAAATAAAAAAAACCAATTTTTTCAAAAAAATTGATAAATTTGAAAAAAAATTTTTTCCACAAAATAATATATTTATGAACTTAAGCAAAACACATTATATAGATAATATTAATTCAAAAAAAACGATTTCAATAATTAAAAAGAAAAAACCTAAGGTTGGAATTTTATTTGGTACAAAAAAAGTCAGTCCAGAGTTTATAAATATTTTTGGTAAAAATTTAATAAATATACACAGAGGGATTATGGAAAAATATAGAGGTTTAGACGCTGAATATTGGGCTTGTTTAAATAAAGATTTTAAATCAATAGGAACTACAATTCATGCTGTTGATACTTTTTTAGATAAAGGAAAAATAATTTTACAAAAAAAAATTAAACTTAATAAATTAACCAAATGTTATAAACTAAGATATTTAACCACAATGATAGCTGTTGAAAATATTAATAAAATAATAAAAAAAATCCTAATCGGTAATGTTATTTATAAAAAAAAACAAAAAATAGGAAAATATTATTCATCAATTTCAAAAAATCATTTAAATAAAAGTTGTAATTATCTCCATCAATACTGTAAGAACTTATAATATCTAATCATGAAAATTCTATGCTATCACGGTGTCATTCTTAAAAAAAAAAAAGATGCTGCAAATTTTGCTTTAAAACATATTGAAAAAAAAACTTTTTTAAAACAGATAAAATATTTAAAAAAAAACGCCAATATTATTTCAATGGATGAAGTTTGTTATAATATCTCAAATAAAATTAATTTTAAAAAAAATTCTGTATGTATTACGTTTGATGATGGATTTGAAAACAATTTTAAGATTGCTTGTCCCATTTTAAAAAAATATAAAATACCAACTCTTTTCTATCTTTGCCCTGAGATTATCTCAAAAAAATATTTTTTTTGGGTAGATATTATTGAGATATGTTTATTAAATACAAAAGAGAAGTTTATCACTGTTAGTAAAAATAATAGATATATTTTAAACAATATTAAAAATAAGAAAAAAGCAGTCACAACAATAAAAAAATATTGTAAATCAATTGATGACAGTAAAAAAGATAAAGTAATTAACTCAATAATTGTTCAGTCAAAAGTTAATTATAAAAGATACATTAATCAAGATATTTATAAACCAGCCTCATGGTCTCAAATTAAAAAAGTGTTAAATTCAAACCTATTTCAAGTTGGAGGACATTCACTTCTGCATTCTTTATTAACAAAAAAATCAAAAACTCAAATGACTAAAGATATTAAAGAAACTATAAAAATTATTAAAAAAAAAACTAATGTAAGAGTAAAATATTTTTCTTATCCAGAAGGAAAATTTAATAAATCAATAATAAACGTCATGAAAAATAATAAAATTGTGAGTTCACCAATAGCGACTAGTGGTACAAATTCTGTGAATACAAATCTTTTTAAATTAAAAAGATATATGGTTGGTTTTTCAGGGATTAAGTTTCCTGTTGATATGAGCTAATCTTTTTCTATTATAAGTGTTTAAACACTCAATAAAAATAATTTATTTCTTTAAATTTTTTAACTTTAAAAAGTTTTCATATTTTTTAACAGTTTTTTTATTTTTTGTTCTATTTTTTTTGTGATCTCTATATTTATATAGGGGCATTTCCAAATGACCTAACTTATATTTTTTTAGAAATCTTCTCAATAAATCATGTCCTTCCCTCATCTTGAAACTTTCATCATATAAACCAAGATCAAATAAACACTCTCTTCTAAACATTACACCGCATGCAATATAATTCTTTTGAACATTATATCTTTTTAAAATCTCTTCATTTTCATTTACTTTTACATAATCGCAATTTACGGCCTGATAGTGGCGATTATAATCTAAAAAAAATTTCATCATGAATAAACAATATCTTTGAATATAGTCATCTGAATCTACTCGCATCAAATATCTCCCAGATGATTTTTTCATTGCAATATTTATAGACTTAGGCAGCCCAAGATTTTTTTTATTTTCAATAATTTTAAGATTAGGAAAATGTTTATATTGTTTAATAATTTTTTGTGTTTTGTCTTTACTGCAATCATCTACCAAAATTATTTCAAAACTGTTTTTTTCAAGTAATTTTTGATTAAGAACACTTCTTAAACATCTTTCTATCCACTTTTCATGTTTGTAAGAGCATATTATTATAGAAATATCATACATAAAAATTATTTATAATTTGAAAAATTTAATTAAATTTTCATAAGTCTGTGTAGCTGCTTTCTTTTCTGAGTCAAAAGTTAATCCAGCAATATGAGGTGTTATGAATAGATTATCCTCTTTCATTGAATATTGAATTAGTTTATTATTTTGAATAGTCACTTGTTGTTCATTGGTTATTACATCAACAGCAGCAGCTTTTATTCTTTTATTTTTTAAATATTTCAATAATGAATTTTCATTTATAATTTCACCTCTGGAAATATTCACAAAGTATGAGTTTTTTTTCATAATTGAAAAATATTTTTCGCCAAACATATTTTTAGTTTTTTCATCCAAATGAACGCTTAACAATATTATATCTGAATTTCTAATTAATTCTTTTATATTTATTTTCTGAGTTACATATTTTGAATTAATCTTAATGTATGGATCGTGGGCTAAAATTTTGAAACCCATTGAATTGGAATATTTAGCAACATTTGAGCCAATTCTGCCGAATCCAATTATGCCAATTGTTAAATTTGAAAACTCATATGATCTAAGTAAATTTTCTTTATCTCTCCAAATACCCATAGAGGTTAATTTGGTAGCAAAGGGTATTTGTCTGATTGTTGCTAGAATTAATGCAAATGCAAATTCAGAAGATGCTTTTATATCTTTAATAACCTTGCTATTTTTAAGGGAAAAACATTCTATATTATTTTTTTTACAATATTTTAAGTCTATGTGATTTGTACCAGTAGAGGGTGTTGCAATAGTTTTAATAGTACTAGAATGTTTAAGTAAATTTTCATCAATTTTATATTTAGGACAAGGGCTACAAATCCAACCAGATATTTTTTCTTTTTTTATAAGATCTAGTAATTCCTTAAATTTTAAATTTTTTCCATAAATTATAGAAAATTTATTTTCTAATTTTTTTCTTTCTTTTGGTAAAAAATTAAATGAGGCAGTAATGAGAATCAAAGGTCTATTCTTTTTTAATTTTTTTTTAATTTCTCCTTGCAGAAGTAATTCTGGATAGTTTTCACACCTACCTGAATGTATGATTTTTTTAATGTTTTCTAAATCTTCTATTGTATCTATATTTATAGATTTATTTTCAGACATTTTATAAGCAAGGATTTTTTTTCCTACTCTACTTTTTTTCTTCATTAAAACATCTCTGCGCATTAGATAAATTGCACCATTTCTAATAAATGAGTCTGGTTTTAAATCCTGTCTTCTGGAATTTTGTCCTTTTTCAGGAAAATCTTTAGAAATATCCTTAATATAATTTTTAACTATCTTTTTTAATCTTGTTGGATGTTTTTCGCCCGTTGAAGTAATACTCACAACTGAGTCTGCAGCAGTATTTTCAATTAGAAGTTTAATACAATTTGAAATGTCATTATGTGTTCTTAATGGGCTCACACATGGAAGCTCAACTATAAGATCATATTTTTTTTTTAAGATTTGTTCTGTTTTTTTTACAGCATGGTGAAGAGAAGTCACAGAGAGGACCTTGTCTCCAGAAATTTTTTTTGGTCTAATGAAGGGAACATTTGCGCCATATTTTTTAGCAATAATAGAATAATTTAGTGAGTCCGTGCTCACAATGATATCTGAAATAAAATTACATTTTTTGGCAGCATAAATAGTATACGCCATAAGTGGGTGGTCATTAATTTTATAAATGTTTTTGTCTTTTATCCCCTTTGAACCACTACGTGCTTGTATGATAGCTAAAATATTTAATTTAGACATTGTTTATATAGATATATTAATGTTTTATTTTATGTATAACTTATTATAAAAATTTTCAAGTAAATGACAAAAACAAACTTAACTCGGTTAAAAAAATAGCAAAAGCACCAAAATACAATCTAAAAAGAAAATTAAAATTTTAGTGCTAAAAAATTTATTCAATGGAATCAAGATTATTACTTAAAAAAGAAATATTAGCTTTAAAAAAAAAAAAACTATTTGTACTTTCTTCTTTTGGACATGCAGGAATTGATTGGGTCCATAGTCTGCTTGATGGACATGAGGAAATATTAATAGCACCAGCATTCAGTTATTACAGAACATATTACAGATTTTTATACCGCTCAAAAATAAACCTTTTTTTAATTGAAGATTATGATTATTTGTCAAAAATTATTTCAGATCTATTTTATTTTCATCCAGGTTATAAAGTAAAAAGAAGGAAATTTTTGTTTAATTTAATAGAAAAAAAAAATTTTGAAAAATATCTTAAAATCTATTTAAAAGCTGACACTGAAATCTTGGAAAAAAAAATCTTTTATGCAATACATTTTGCTTTTGCTAAAATAAAGAAAAAAAAAATAGATAAAATTAAAAATATAGTAATTCACGAACATGTTGCCTGGCACTGTTTTAGATATTTGACAATATTTAAATCAAAATTTATTTTTATATTTCGAAATCCAAAAGCTTCATTGGCTGGAGCTGTTCTTAAAATGAAAAAAAGTAATAAAAGTAAAATTTTAAAAAGTATTCAATTTGATACAATTATTTTACATATGAAGACAGCTTTAGAATTTATTGTAAAACATAAAAATAAAAAAAATTTTTATATTTTACAAAATGAAAAAATGCATGAAAATTTAAAATCTGAAATGTTAAATCTTGCTAATTGGATGAAGATTAAATTTTCAAAACAGCTACTTTCTCAAACATTTTTAAAAAAGAAGTGGCTTGGTGAGTCTTCCTATTTAGCAAAAGATGAATTAAAAAAAGATCCACCAAAAAATTTTTATTATCCCATGGAAGTTGAAAAAAGATGGAGATCAGTTTTAGATAAAAATGATATTTTGATGACAGAAGTTATATTCCAAAAACAAATGAACCTAATGAACTATAATATTGAAAATAAACTATCTTTTAAAAATATAATTAGAGGGTACTTTATTTTTTTATTAAGATACATTTATCAAGAAAAGTATTTTTTTTCAAAAAAAACAATTATTTCTCGTAATATAGTGAGAAAATTATTTATTTTAATTAGTACAAAAATAACTTTAATGTTATTTACCTTTCATTAGAGTACTTATTTTATTCAATGTAATTTATGAAAAAAATTAAAATATTATTTAATCTTTTAAATAAAAAAGAAAAAAAAATTATGTTTTTTATTTTCTTATTGGCAATTATCTCATCATTACTTGAAGTATTTAGTATAGCTGCTGTTATACCTGTAATTAGCTCAGTATTTGTATCAACTGAAAGTATCCAAGATGTGAAAATTTTTTCTTTTTTTAAAAAATTTATTAATTTTTTTGGTGATCAAGACTCAGTAAATGCTAGTTTGTATTTTTTTTTGGCAGCTTTTATATTAAAAAATATGTATTTGATATTGTTTGTTTATATCAAGAATAAATATTTAAATTCGATTAATTTTAGAGTTTCAAAAGATTTATTAAAGAAATATTTAAGTTTACCATTTCAATTTTTGTTAAATAATAATTCAATTAAACTTGTAAAAAATATAGAAGAGGTAAATACTTGTATAGGATACATCGAAAATTTAATTCTTATTTACACAGAAATTTTACTTTTAGTAATTTTTTTGATTTTTTTAAGCCAAGTTAATTTTGAAATGGTTGCTTATTCAATAATCTTTGTTTTTTTATTTAGTACAATCTTAAAGTTACTTACTTCAAAAAAAATTAAAGCTATAGGCAGTGAAAGATTTTTTGCATCGAGACTTAAAGCTAGCTCTTTAGTAGAAATTTTTCAAATTTATAAAGAAATAAAAATTTATAAAAAAGAATTATTTTTTACAAATATTTTTGATAGAAATAATAAAAATGAAATTAATGCTCAACTAAAATTTAATATGTTTGATATATTTCCTAAAATTTATTTTGAAATATTGTTTGTTATTTTAATTCTATTTTTTATGACATTTCTTAGAAATGAAAACTTGTCATCCTCAAGTGTAATATTAATTATGGGTATATTTGCAGCATCGGCTTATAGAATTATGCCTGCAATAAATCGATTATTTAAATCATTTCAGATTTTAAAATATACTTATCCAGCATTAAAACTCATAGATGATCATTTAAATTTAGATATTGATTTCAATGAAGGTTTAAAAATTATAAAAAAAGAAGAAGTTAGACCTTTAAAATTTAATAATAATTTGGAAATTAAAGATCTTTTTTTTAGTTACAACAATTCAGAAATAAAAGTTTTAAAAAATATAAATTTTTCTTTTTCTGCAGGTAAGGTGAGTGGTATTTTGGGATCTAGTGGATCTGGTAAAAGTACTTTATTAAATTTAATTACTGGTTTTTTGAGTCCAGTATCTGGTCAAATTTTAAGCAATAATAATTCAATATATAGTGATATGGTATCATGGAGATCTAATCTTGGTTATGTTTCTCAAGACTCTGCAATTTTGAACACCACTATTGTTGAAAATATAGCCCTAGGTATAGAAAAAGAAAAAATCGATAATAAAAAAATTAAAAAAGTTTTAGAATTAACAAATTTAGCAAAATTTGTTAATGATTTACCAAAGGGCCTTAATACAAACTGTGGTGAAAAAGGAAATAATATTTCTGGAGGTCAAAAACAAAGATTATGTATTGCTAGAGCATTATATTTTGAACCAAAAATTTTAATTCTAGATGAAGCAACAAATTCCTTAGATAAATTAACAGAGAAAGAAATTTTACAAGAAATAGTAAAATTTAAGGATAAAACCAAAATAGTCATGATCACCCATGACCCTGACATTATCAAATATTTTGATGAGACCCTAAACTTAAATGAGCAATATTAAAGAGTTTTTATTGTGCCCAACTAATTTGCACAGTTCTAGCAACAATAAATTGAATAAATTATTTTTAGGAAATTGGTGTGACGCAAATCAAAAAAATCAAAAAATATGTAATTATCCCTGGGATAATAAAAAAACATTATTAAAAGATTATAAATATATTTTTAAAATTGAAAAAATAATTTTCAAAAGACTATGTAAGTACTTAAATGATTATCATGGTGTTAAGGAAAATAACTCTTATTGGAAAATTATTTTAGGACCATGGTTAACAATTTTTACACAGACGATATTTGAAAGATGGATAAATTTCCAAGATGCAAAAAAATATTCTTTTAAATATGTAATAAATTCAAATAGAAATTATAAAGAATTTGTTCCAATAAATTTTGAAAATTTTTATAAGCAATCCACAACAGATATTTGGAATCAATATATATATGAAGATATATTTAAATTTTATTTAGATAAAAAATTCTTTCTAAAAAAAAAGATTAACAAAAAAGATTTAGATATCAATAAACAAAACATTACTCATATTAAAATTGAAAGAAAATTATTTAATGTTTTTAATTTTTTAGTATCTAAAATATTTCTTTTTAGACAAAGAAAATATATTATTTGTGAAAGTTATTTAGGAAAATTTAATGAACTTAAATTGAATTTAAAATTAGGATTTCCATCATTAACACTTAACCCAGTATATCCAGATATTAAAAAAAAATTAGATCCAAAAAGAGGTACTGATAAAATATTTAATACTAGAGAAATAAAAAAAGATCCTTTCAAAAAATATTTGAATAGTATTTTGTTAAAAAATATTCCACTTAGTTTTTTAGAGCATTATGTTTGTATTAAAAATTTTACTGAAAAATTAGATTGGCCCAATAAACCTAAAGTTTTTTTTACATCTCATGCCTTAATAACAAAAACAATTTGCTCATTTTATTTAGCAGAAAAAAAAAAAATTGGTTGTAAATTGATACATGGTCAACATGGTGGATATTACGGCACAACAAACTTTAATACTTTTGAGGATTTAGAGCTTAATGTTTCTGATAAATATTTGACATGGGGGTGGACAAAACCTGGTAAAAATAAAAAAAAAATTATTAAATTCGGTATTTTAAAAGATAAAATAAAACTAACTAATGAAAATAAGAAATTTTTTTTGATCATACTTAAATCAAATTCCAGGTATACTAATAAAATACACTCAGGTACTGGCTCTAATAATTTGTTAAGATATTATAACGAATGTGAGAGTTTTCTACTGCATATTAAGAATGAAATTAAATCAAATATAATTTTAAGAAGACATGCAAGACGGCATAATTGGTTAGCTGAAAAAAGAATTTGTAAATTATTCAATTCAAAACAAGTAGATAATGGAAATAATAAATTAATAGATCTAATTAATAAGTCAAAATTAGTTATACATACTTATAATTCAACAGGTTTCTTAGAAACTTTATCAGCCAATAAACCGACTATAATATTTTTTAATAATGATGATTATCCTATAAATAAGAACGCTCAAAAATATTTTAGTTACTTAGAAAAAGCAAATATACTCTTTTATAATTGGAAAGAAGCTGTTTTGTTTTTGAATAAAAATTATGAGTCTATTGATAATTGGTGGAATGATCAGAAGACTCAAGATGCGAGAATAAAATTTTGTTCAAATTTTGCTAAGGACAATAATGATAAATTGAATCAATTATTTAGAATAATAACAAAAGTTTAAATATGAATTTTAAAAATTATGCAAACTACTATGATGATATTTATAAAAAGAAAACTTACATAAAAGAAGTTAAATTTTTAGCATCAATTTTAAAATTTCAAAAAGATAAGTCTTATTTTGATTGTGGTTGTGGAACTTTTGAACATTCCATTAAATTACTAAATAAAGTTAAAAAACTTAACCTTATGGAATGGTTGATAAACCTTTGGGATAAATTGAAATTAATAAGAATTTGGATAAAAAATAGAAAAATACTTATATGATTATAGAAAAATTTACTTTAAGAAAAAGATATACAATTTAATTAAAAAAAATTATTAATATTTAAATGAAAAACTTTTCAAAAGAAAAACAGTTTGGCATATTGTTTTTGTTATTATTTGTAGCAATCTTCTCATATTGCTTATTCTTTTTAAATGTATTTTCGATATATCTACTTATTTTATCTTTAATAATGTTGTGTCTTACTTTTTTTGCCCCTAGTTCTTTAGTAATTCCAAATAAATTATGGATAAAATTTGGCCTCTTATTAGGATTAATTACGACTCCAATAATACTTGCATTTATTTTTTTCTTAGTAATATATCCAATTGGAATTTTAAAAAAAATTTTTAATAGAGATTATTTAGACTTAAAAATTGATAGAAACCTTAAATCTTATTGGAAGAATTATAAAGAAAAACCTATAAACTTTAAAAAACAATTCTAATGAAAATTTTTATAGAATTAATAGAATATATTTTTGAAAGAAAAAAATTTTTTTTATTACCGATTATTTTAATACTTTTTTTATTTGGCTTTTTAATAGTTTTAACCAAGGGGACTGCAATAGCTCCCTTTATCTATACACTATTTTAATCAATTGAAATATATTCTAGGAATATCAGCTTATTATCACGATAGTGCAGCGGCATTATTGGAAAACGGAAATATAGTATGCGCAATTCAAGAAGAGAGGTTTACTCGAAAGAAGCATGATAATTCTTTCCCTGAAAACAGTATAAAATATATCTTAGAAAAATTTAAAATTTCCTTATCCAACATCGATGCTGTGGTTTTTTATGAAAAACCTTTTTTAAAATTTGAAAGATTGCTTGAAACCTACATTTCCACATCTCCTAAAGGTTTTAAATCATTTTCAAAATCTATGCCAATTTGGATACATGAAAAATTATTTCAAAAATACAATATAATTAAAATTTTAAAACAATTTGATGAAAATTTTTCAGAAGAAAAAATTTATTTTTCAGAACATCATCTTAGTCATGCTGCTAGTGCATATTATCCATCACCATATAGTGAGGCAGCAATTTTGACGTTGGATGGTGTTGGAGAATGGGCAACTACTATTTGCGGCATTGGAAAAAATAATAAAATTGAGATTTCAAATGAAATTGATTTTCCGCACTCTGTAGGTCTACTTTATTCAGCCTTTACTTATTATCTAGGATTTAAGGTAAATAGTGGCGAATACAAACTTATGGGTCTGGCTCCTTATGGAGAGCCTGTTTATTCAAACCTAATAAAAGATAATCTTGTCGATATTAAAGAAGATGGAACTTTTCGACTTAATATGAATTATTTTGATTTTATGTCGGGATTAAAAATGGTTAATGGTAAATTTGAAAAACTTTTCAATTTACCTACGCGAGTATCTGAAAATACAAATTTTACAAAAAAACATTTAGATATAGCTTCATCAATACAAAATGTTTTAGAAGAGATTGTGGTAAAATTAAGCAAAGCTTTATTCACAAAATACAAAGTAAATAATTTATGTTTAGCTGGTGGTGTAGCATTAAATTGTGTTGCAAATACCAGGATTTTAAATGAAAGTGGTTTTAAAAATGTCTGGGTTCAGCCTGCAGCAGGTGATGCTGGAGGTTCATTGGGTGCTGCATTGGCTTTCTGGCACAAACACTTGGATAAACCAAAAATTGAAAGCAAAAGCGATTTGATGAACCATTCATTGCTTGGTCCAAGTTTTTCAAATAAAGAAATAGAAAATTTTTTAACTTCGAATAAAATTGATAATAGGTATTTGGAAACAGATGCCTTGGTTAATTATGTGGCAGAAAGAATAAAAGAAGGAAAAATCATAGGATGGTTTCAAGGGAAAATGGAATTTGGTCCTAGAGCATTAGGCTCGAGATCTATCTTAGCCGATCCAAGAGATACTTCAATGCAAAAAAAACTTAATATGAAAGTAAAATACAGAGAAAGTTTTAGACCTTTTGCACCCATCATGCTTGAAGAAGATTTTAATAAATTCTACGATTTTCCAACTACAAAAGGATTAAACTATATGACATTTGTAAGTAAAATAAAAAAAGATTATCAAATTCATAAAAACAATTCAGATGAAAATTTAAAAAATAATTCTGAAGACCTTTTAATAAGATTAAGCGATATACGATCAGATCTTCCAGCAATAACTCATCTAGATTATTCTTCAAGAATTCAAGTTGTAAACGAAAATTCAAAACAAACCATTTTTGATTTACTGCATTCATTTAAAAAAAAAACTGGTTTTGGCGTTTTAATTAATACTTCATTTAATGTGAGGGGTGAACCAATTGTAAATAGTCTTCAAGATGCTTATAAGTGTTTTTTAGCCACAGAAATTGACATTTTAGTTTGTGAAAATTTCGTAATAGAAAAAAAAGAACAGAACCAAGAAAAATTTGAAAGTAAAAACTATGATCCAGACTAAGATAATTTCATTTATTTTTTTAATTCCAACCTTGGTAATTAATTATATCACCTTAACATATTTGGATCATAATAATAATCTAAGTGTTTTTTCTACAACAATGATTTTTCTTCTTAATTTTATTAATATTAGCTTTTGTATTTCAATTTTATATTTTAGTTTTAAGAAAAGTTTAATTTATTTTCTATATATTTTTTGTTTATTAATTTTATGTGATGTAACTTTTGAAAGATTTTTTAATAAAAATCAAACAATTGCAGGAAATAGAAATTTAGGGTGGATTTTAAAAAGTAATATTAATCTAAAATTAGAAGACAAAACTAGTCAAAATAAAAAATATACGATCAATTACAAAACATCAAAAGTTGAAGGCTTTAGAGAATATGGATTGACTGATGTGGATAGAGAAAAAAAAATTTTAGTTATAGGGGACTCTTTTTCTAATGCTCAATTTGCATCTAATGAGAGTATGTTTTATAGCAAAATAGAAAATATTTTTAAAGAAAGAAATTTATATCATGAATGGTTTGTTGGAGGCGCAGGAGGGTACGGAAGTCTTCAACAGTATATTTTATTAAAAAAACATTTAAAAGATATAGATCCCTCAATAGTGATACTGCAATTTTGTAGTAATGATTTTGAAAACAATAGCTTTAAGTTAGAATCAAAAACTATCATTAGGTCACAAAAATTTAGAAGACCTTACCTGATCAACAATGTTATAACTAAAGATAATTCATTTGTGGCAAAAATTTATAGAATATTATCTAACAATAGTTATGTGTTTAATGTAGGTGATATGATTATAACCAATATGGAATATAGAAAATATGGTGGCTATTACAAAGAAAATGTTAGTAAATTAGATATTCAAGAATCAATACAAGTAACTAAAGAAATTTTGTATAAATTTAAAAATTTGCTAAAACCTAATACTAAAGTTTATTCTATAAATTGCTCAATCGATAATAAGGAAAGAAAAATAGCTTGGCTTGATATAACAAAAAATCTTGGCATAATTGCACTACCACAGCCCAATGAGAAGCTTAAAATTGCTGAAATAAACGGGTTAGATATTTGGCAGAGAGATAGAGGTCATTTAAATAATTTAGGTAATCAAATTTATGGTGAAGCAATAGCAGTTGAAATTTTAAAAGATCTTAATAAAAACTAACAATGTATAAAGAATTAAAACTTAAATATGATTTTGAATTTGATTCTTTAGGAATTGAAAATTTTTATAGATCAAAAAAAATTCAATTTTTTTTTGATTTTATTAAAAGAAATAATTTTAAATTAAAAGGTGATATTTATGAGTTTGGAGTATTTAAGGGTAAGTCTCTGATTTCTACAGCCTTATTTTTAAAAAAAATAAAATCCAAAAAAAAAATTTATGGCTTTGATAGTTTTTCAGGATTTCCCAAATATCATAAATACGATAATATTGAATATTTTTTGGAATTATATAAAAGTAAAAAAATTACAAAGGAACATTATGATTTAATAAGATTGAATAAAAAAATACAAAAAAAATTAAAAAATAATAAAGTATCAACTAAAGAAATTTCAACTTCAAATGATTTTTCTAATACATCATATAGTTACTTAAAAAAAAAAATTGAATTGTTGGAGCTGGATAATATTATTTTAATAAAGGGAAATTTTGAAAAAACAATACCAAAATTTTTTGAGAAAAATAAAAAAATTTTTTTAGCAAATATAGATTGTGACTTATATTTAAGTTATAAAAATATATTACCATTTATTTGGAAAAACTTACAAAATAAAGGAATGATATATTTAGATGAATATTATTCTTTAAAGTTTCCTGGTGCAAGAATAGCTTGTGATGAATTTTTACAAGATAAATCAATTAAGATGATAAAAAAAAAATATAAAGGTTCCAATTTTGAAAGATGTTATGTTAAAAAAAAAGTTAAATAATGAATCGTAAAATACTAGAAATTCTAATAGATCCTAAAAATAAAGAAAGTATTGAATTATTAGGTAACAAATTTAAATCACAACAAAATACATATTCATTGATTGAAAACATAGCTGATTTTTATATAAAAGACGAAAATCCAGATTCTGTAACAGAAAAACAAAAATCTTTTTATGAAGATGTGAAATTTCCAAATTATGATGATATCGATAATTTTTCATCTTTAATAGATAAATCAGAGAAATCAATACTGCCTAAATTACTTGATGAGCAATTACCCTATAATTCAAAGATTTTAGAAGTTGGCTGTGGCACAGGGCAGCTTACTAATTTTTTAAAAAGATATGGAAGAACCTTAGTAGGGACAGATATTTCGATAGAATCTTTAAAACTAGCAGAAAAATTTAGGAAAGAAAATGAGATAGATAATGTGAGATTTATAAGAATGAATTTGTTTAAACCTTGCTTCAAAGAAGAGAGTTTTGACGTAATAATATCTAATGGATGCTTGCACCATACACATTCAACCGAGGAAGCATTCAGGTCTATTTCAAAACTTTTAAAAAAGGATGGTTTAATAATAATTGGTCTTTACCATAAGTATGGGAGAATGTTAACAAATGTAAGACAATATTTAATCAGATTATTTGGAGACTCTTTTAAATTTTTGGATAAAAGAAATATTGATACCTCAATCTCTAAGGGAAAAAGATATGCATGGTTTAATGATCAATATAAAAATCCAAAAGAACATAGCCATACTTTTTTTGAAGTATTAAATTGGTTTAAAAATGAAAATATTGAATTTTTAAGTAGTATTCCATTTACAAATTATGAATCTGAAATTAATCTGTTTAATTCATCAAAAATTAATTCTAAATTTGAAATTAGAATTAAAGAATTTTTTATGCAATTTTCACCCTCACAGATTAGAGAAGGTGGTTTTTTTATAATGATAGGTAAAAAAAATGATAAGCTCTAAAAGTATTTTAAAGAATTATTATATTAATAAAAAAACAAAATATCAATCTTATCAAAGTAAACATTGGAAAATTATATATGGTGAAAAATTTAAAAAATTAAAAGAATATGATATTCAAAATTTTAGAAATAATTTTTTAAGCAAAGGATTAGATGATAGTTTTTATAGCTTAAGTTTTAAAAAAAAAATTTATGATAATTTTATAAAAGAGGTAGGTCAATTATTTTTTGAAAAAAATTTAAATAAAAAAAATATAGGAAATTTAAAAAATTTTTTTTTTTTTAAAAACATAAAAATTGATATTAACGAATTATTTCATATTTATTGGTTACATAAACTAAAAAAAAAAATTAGAAAAAAAATAAAAATCACTTGCGAAATAGGTGGTGGTTACGGTTCATTAGCTGAAAAAATTATTAAAAATTATGAGTGCAAATATATATTAATAGATTTACCTGAAACAAATATTTTATCATCATATTATCTATCAAGAAATTTCCCCAAAAAAAAAATATTTTTTGGAAATGAAAAAAATTTTTTTGTTTTAGATAAAAAGTTATTGAGTAAATATGATATATTTATTTTAACACCTCGATATTCATTTGATGACTTAGAAATTGATTTATTTATTAACACTAGATCGTTCATGGAAATGGAAAGAGAAACTGTAAAAAATTATTTTAGATTAATACATAAATTTATTTCTAAAGATGGCTTTTTTTTAAATATTAATAGATACAAAAAAAAAACTGTTTCAAGGCCAATATGTTTCAGTGAATATCCATATGATAAGAGATGGTCTGTAATTTATTCAGAAGTTTCATGGATGCAAAAACATTGTCATCATTTGCTCGTTCAAAGATTATCGCATAACTCAAGAAAAATTGAAATCGAACTTAAAAAAATTAAAAAAATAAGCTTTATAAAACAATTAATAATTGACAGATTTTTTTTTAAAAATTTATTACCACGTTTTGTTTATGTCTATTTATTAAATCTAAAAAGAAAACTATATTAGCAAAATAGAAATTAAGCATATCGATAACATTAAATATTAATTAACATAATGAGAAAATTAATAATTTTAGACATAAAAAAAGACTATTTAGGTATAAGTAGAGATAGTTCCGATTATATAAACATTGGAAGAGGAACTGTTTTAATAAAAAACTCAAAAAAAATAAGTTTAAAAAAATTCCTCCCCCCAATAAAAAATATTATTTTTAACAAATACTTTGAAATTATAAAAAAAAATCAAAAAAAATGGAATAGTTTATTTGACGATGAGAAATTTGATGAACTTGAATTTATAAATTCTAGAAATGATAAATATATTTTTTTTAACAAATTTTTGTGCTTGTTATCTGTAAGGGATTTTTTAAAAAAAAAAAATTATGACAAAATTGAGGTTATTTCAGATCAAAGAATCTATAATTATGCCTACCAAAGTTTAGGACAAAAAATAAAATGTGTTTTTGTAAATAGAAATCCAATAACAATAAACATAAATTTTTTTATACTTAGAAATTTAGTCAATTTATTTAAGAATTTATTTTTAATTATACTTATTAAATTTTTATTCTTGAATAGAAAAATTAATAAAGAAAAAATATGCTTAACTCAATTTCCAAGATTTTTTTCAAAAAAAAAAGATAATTTTTATAAAACTAAAGACTGTTTTAATCTAAATTTTACCTTAAGTGATGGGATTTTTATTCATGATAGTTTTTTTAGAAATATAATTAAAATATTCAGTATTAAGAAGTTAAAAAATACAATACCAATTGAAAAATATATCACAATTAAAGATATATTTTCTTCTTACATGAGGTCGATGATAATTTTTCATAGAGCAAAGAGAAACTTACTTTTTGGAATAAAGATTAATAATTTAGAATTAACCAAAGTGGTTAATTATTATTTTTTAAATTCTATAAAACAAAGACTATTTTTAAATATATATTCCAATGCATTAAATAAGATATTTAGAAAAAATATTAAAGAATTTCACCTATTTTTATTTGAATACTCTATAGGATTTTATTTAATCAGAAAAATAAAACATATTAATTCTTCAGTAAAAATATTTGGATATCAACATGGAATTTTCAGTGACAAACTTTTATGGTTCAATTTTTTAAATATTTCTAAATATAAAAAATTTTATATGGTAAATACAATTTTAGCTAAAAATTTTTTTTCATTTAAAGCTTATAAAAAATTAAAATTAACTAATGATGTGCAACTAATTAAAACACAACAAAAAATTTATCCATTAAAAATTATTAAAAATAAATATAAATTCAATGTTTTAGTAATTTTAGGAACACACGATACAGAGGAAATATTATTTGCTATCAACCATTTTCTACAAAATAATTTAAAACAAAAAATTTTCTTTCACATTAAAGCGCATCCTAAAAAAAAAATAATTAATATACATGAACTTGATAATAGAATAAAAATTATTGATGTACTTAAGGGATCATTTCAATTAATTTTGTGTTCTGATACAACTACAATTTCTTATGACTTAATTAATTCAAAAATAGATTTTAAAATAATTGAAATTGAAAATAGAAATAATTTATTCTTTAATGAATATAATAAAAAGTTATATTTAAATGAGATTATTAATGAACTTTAAATACTTTTTACAATTTCTATTAACCTCAAATCTTGTAATTTTTTTTTTTGCATAATTGGATTTTTTGATAGCTAAATTATAGTTTTTCAATATAAATAAAACTTTATTTTTTAAAGATCCTTTATTAATTTTTGAAATAAATCCACCTTTACCATTTAGCAAAATATCTGAAACTCCACTTACATTTGTTGCTAATATTGGTACTCTGTGATTTGTGGCGTCTATCAATACATTTGGTAGACCTTCATAGAATGAAGGTAAAATTAAAAATTTTGCTTTTTTATAATATTTATCAATATTAGATGACCA
>MDTF01004697.1_pt1 | contig 20225 bp, 21 predicted proteins | sample 811191 | NCBI WGS metagenome assembly MDTF01 (sample SAMN05326649, study PRJNA326480) | marine metagenome | isolation source: seawater | place: Southern Ocean | collected 2011
AATGTATATGGACCACAAATTAAATCCTCAATTATTTATAAATTTAATCAAAACAAAATAAAAAAAATTCCAATAATTTTGAATAACAAGGGCTCGTCAATAAGAAATTTTATACATATAAATGATTTAGCAAATTTAAACCTAAAAGCCTTTAATAGTAAAAATTCAGGTATTTTCAATGCCACAGCAAAAAATAATTATTCCATCTTGCAAATCGTAAAGATTTTAAAAGCAAAATATGTTTTAAGTAAAAAAAACCATGAAGAACCAAAGAAAATTCATGGAAATTCATTAGAAGCAAAAAATAAATTTAAATGGATTGCTCTTAGAGATATAAAAAATTATAAATAGAAATTTATGATTGTTTTGGATAATTAATAAAGTTTTCTCAAATCTTAAAAAAATTCATTAATTTTATTAAATTCATTTTTTTTTATTAATACTTTTTTTCAAATAAATCTATATTTTCTTTATAAAAACTACTTGCTATCTTTACATTCGGCACAAAATCACAAAATATTTTTTTGTAATTCATTAAGAATTTTGTTTGGTCAAGATTTTCTTTTTTTTTATTAATAACTAAATTATACATTTCTTCAACACTATTCAAAATTTCTAATTCTGTATTCTCAATTGCTTCAATACCAATTTTTTTACTTTCACACTCTGTAGATAATCCCATATAATCTTCATTAAAGAATATATCATAGTTCAACTGTATTTTTTTATTTTTACCTAAAATTTTTTTAGGTAAAATAATTTTTTCACTATCACCAGTATAGTGAATTAAATCTAGAAGATAAAAAAAATTATGGATTAAAATTGGTTTTCTATAAACTTTAGCTATATCAGCAAGACCAGATGCTGCACCTATAAAAAAAGTACATTTTGAAATTATAAAAAAATCTAGAAAATCACTTTGACCTTTATTAGAAGAATAATCAAAAAAATTTTTATTATTTACACTAAAGGTATCTACTTCATCGCGACCCATCCTGATTACTTTAAAGCCTTTATCAATTAAAAATTTTATACTTTTAGTAAAATTTTTAATTGATGAATTTCGCAACGAGTTTAATTTTTCATTTCTATATGAGCTTGATCTAGTGTGAATACATACGATTTTATCATTTGATGAAATACCAATATTTGACAGAAAAAGATTTCCATATTTTTCTTCTTTTTCATTAAACGTGATTAGTGGCTTATGTTTCAATAAAACCCCATGAATATCACTACATGGGCTAAGATGCTTATATGATTTGATCAGGAAAGGATTTTTAGATGTATCATAATTTCTTATAGGAATTAAATATTTTTTCCCAAAATTATATTTTTTAAAAAATTCATAAATTGGTCTAATTAAAAAACCAGGTAAGACTATTATTTTAGTTTTAATCTTACTGAGCCAAAATATATTTGATACAATAGCTTCATTACACCAAATATGTAATTCTTTTTTATCTCCATAAACAAACTCTTTTTTTTCGTTATAAAATATCTCAAGTGGCAAAACACAATTACCGAGTGTTCTTGTTTCTATGCTGCCAAATTTTATTTTATAAATTAATGAAATTAAAGCAATTATTAATATTATAGGAAATAAAGTTATCAGCATGATTAAGTTATAAATTTTGAAAAAAATTCTAAAATTAGAATAATGTTTAGTACTAAAAAAATTAGATTTATTTAAAGGCATATCCACTTATACTAAAAATAATTTTTTTAATATATCATAGAATTACTTTATTTTATTTGCAAACAGGTTGACATGAGGTGTTAAAAGCCCTAAAAAATTGCTCTATTCTAATGATAAATTTAATTTCTCAATATTTATTATTTAAAAGAAATTATATAAATTTTTTTTTTAGACAAAAATGAAGCAAAATATAAAAATAGAAAAAAATATTAATCATTTAAATAAGTTATTGACAAATAAATTAAAATATTTTGCCTATCTGTATGGTAGGAATTTGAGCTTTAATCATCAAACTATAAAGACTTTGAAAAATAAAAAAATTGATAGCTTTGTTTAAAAAATATAGATGTTAAACAGAAATTCTTTTTTTTATATTATTCCAGTTGGAAATAAATCTAAAATAATCACATTATTTTGCTTATCACTTGTTGGAGTGTTTTTAGAAATTATTGGAATAGGGTTAATTCTGCCAGTTGTTTCATTAATTAGTGAAAGTGGTAATATTTTTTTTGGAAGCAATATTAAATCTTATTATGAAAACTCAAAATTATTAAAAAATTTTAGCTTTGCTCAAGTAGTTTTTATTTTCTTATTTTTAGTATTTTTAGTAAAATTTATCTTTTCTTTATTTTTGTCTTGGTATCAAGTGACATTTGTAGCAAGATTAGCATCTGATATATCAAAAAATCTTGTTCAAAAATATATTTTTGCTGATTATTCCCTTTACTTAAAAAAAGACTCTGCTGAATTAATAAGAAATGTATCAAGTGAACCTAATGTTTATTTAAAAAAAATTTTTCTACCTATAATTCAATCAATAATGGATATTTTAATTTTGTTAGGGATAATATTTTTAATATTTTCTGTTGATTTTAATAGTTCTTTTATATTAATCTCAATTTACTCTATTTTTGGAATTTCATATTTCTTTATACTAAAAAATAAATTGTATTTATTAGGTTTGGAAAAACTGGAACATGATAAACTTAAAATTAAAAGTTCTCAAGAAGCTTTCTTTGGAATTAAGACCATAAAAATTTTCTTAAAAGAAAATAAATTTATAGATAAATTTGTTTTTCATTTTCAAAGAACTGCTGAGTTAGCAAAACTTCAGGGTTTTATAATTTCAATTCCAAGGTTTTTTATAGAACTTTTAACAATAAGTTCATTTATAATTCTTAGCTTGGTACTTTTAGATAATAATGAAAATTTTAATGATATAGTTCCAACGCTAGCATTATTTACTGCTGCAGCATTTAGGATTATACCATCTGTAAATAGACTAATGGTAAATAGTCAGATGTTAAGATCTGGTATTTCAACATTTGATAATTTATATAAAGAACTAGAAGACTTAGAAAAAATACAAACTGTAAATAAAAAAACTGAAAACATAAATTTTTCTAATGAAATATCGATTAAGAATATATCATTTTCATACTCTCCAAATTCTCAAAATGTTTTGGAAGACGTTAATTTAAAGATTAAAAAAGGTGAAACAATTGGAATAATTGGAAAGACAGGTTCAGGAAAGACAACTTTAATAGATTTAATACTTGGCTTAATTCACCCTACCGAAGGTAAAATATTAGTTGATGAAAAGAATATATCTGAACTTAATAGATCGTGGACAAAAATAATAGGTTATGTCCCTCAAGAAATATTTCTTATAGACGATACAATTAAGAATAATATTACTTTAGATATAATCCAAAATGTGAATCAAAAAAATCTTGAAGAAGCAATCAAAGTATCTGCTGTAGATCATTTTTTAGATAAGGAACTGAGTGATAAATTTTTTAATACAGTTGTAGGAGAAAGAGGCATTACTCTATCTGGCGGCCAAAGACAAAGAATTGGAATAGCTAGAGCAGTTTATAAAAAGCCAGAAATAATTATTTTTGATGAATCAACTAACTCTCTAGATAGTGATACAGAAAAAAGTGTTATGGAAAGTGTCTATAATTTAAAAGGTAATAAAACTTTAATAATTATTTCACATAGGAACTCTACACTTAATGGTTGTGATAAAATTTATGAAATAAAAAATAAAAAAATATTTCAAGTAAAATGATTTTAAAACTAATTTTGATCAAATGTTACAACTCATAAATATGAGGCTTATTAAAGTTTAGCTATTTCCTTAGGTAGATATTTTAAGAATATTTTTTTATTGGTCCAACTTAATATTTTTTTGGGATTTTCACAAAAGTTTTTAATTAAATTTTCTGAATATAATTTTTTTTTACTTTGTTTTGTAAAATTGTACTTTTTAAAATTTTTACCACAGATCTTTTCTACAATTGCTAATTCATCTTTTTTTATTTGAGAACTCCAATTAGCTCCAAAATTACCTTTGCTACCACTTGAATTAATTTTCCAGTTATTTTTTTTTTTAATTTTATTGATATTTAAGGAAATCTTTAGATTTAGAAATTTAAATATTTTTTTTTCAATTTTTTTATGATTATTAATCAATTCATCAAATTTGATAGTTTTGTATTTATTACTTTTAGTAAGTTTTAGGTCAACTTCCATATTTCTGTTACATATCAAGGAACTTAAAATTACTGGATGTTTTTTATTTTTAAAGTCGTTATGATTTTTATGTGATGAATAATTTCTAGAATAAACAATTTCCCTTGGGTCTCTAATTAAATTAATTATATATAAATTTTTAATATTTATTAATAGTTTTAAAATATCTCCAATGAAAGGTTCTTTAATCCCATAAATTTTTTTTTTTATTTTTTTCAATTTGTTTAATAGATTTAAACAAAATATTAATATAATTTTCGGCATCTATATTGTCATTTTGTAGTTTGATATTTTCATAAAATTTTTTATAAAAACTAAAATTTTTATCCTCTAACGTCATTAAACTTACAATAATATTTAATATTTTTTTTTTTTTTAGAAAAATATTATTTAATCTTAAATTTTTATTGATTTTTGTTATTCCCAGTGGAAAATTTTTAAAACTTTTTTTTTTAAGCTTTATTCTTATTTCTTGATCTAAAATTTTAAAGAATTTTATTGATGGCTGATATAATAATGAACAATTTTTATTATTTTGAAATGCTTTATACAAATACGTTGTTCCAGATCTGTAAGATCCTGTAATTAACAAAAATTTCATTAATAATTTATATGTTTATTTTAAATTTTTAATAGTATAAAAACATTATTTTAAAATTTATAATTCTACTTAAGTGTAACGTCTAAATAAAATGTGGGAAATAAAATAATAAATTAGCATTGTTAATGAGTAAAAATATAAAAATAGGAAAAAAAATAATAGGTGATAATTACAAACCACTCATTATAGCAGAGATTGGACAAGGCCATAATGGAAAAATTAAAAAGGCCTTTAAGTACATAGACATATTAAGTAAAACAGGTGTTGACGCGGTAAAATTTCAAACACATATTGCAGATGAAGAATCAACATTAGATGAGCCATTCCGTAAAAACTCTAATTTTAATTTTAAACATAAAAATAGATATGATTATTGGAGAAGTGTTGAATTTAATATTGATGAATGGTTTAAAATTAAGAAATATGCAGAGAAAAAAAAACTAATTTTTTTAACCTCAGTTTTTTCTATTAAGGCAATTCATATGATGCAGAAAATAGGTGCTAAAGCTCTTAAAATTGGTTCTGGAGAATTTAATTCACTCGATCTTATTAATGAAGTTATTAAATTAAAAATACCAATTTTATTAAGCACTGGTATGTCAACCATTACTGAAATTGATAAATTAAATAAATTATTAAAGTTTAAAAAAACTTCTTATGCTTTTTTTCAATGCACAAGCAATTACCCTGTCAAATTAGAGAAGGTGGGTATTAATGTTATAAATGAATTTAAAAAAAGATATAATTGTCCGATAGGACTTTCTGATCACAGTGGTACTATTTATCCATCTGTTTTTGGGCTGTCACTAAATACTAATTTATTAGAAGTTCATGTTAAGATGGATAAAAATGAAAAAGGTCCTGACGCATCATCCTCAGTTGATATCGAAGACTTAAAAAAAATTTGTAATATAAATGATGCAATTTACTTAATGAAAAAAAATCCAGTTGATAAGTATAAAATAAGTAAAGACATTAGAAAAATGAAAGTAATTTTTGGAAAAAGTATTTCCTTAAGAAAAGATGTAAAAAAAGGAGAATTTATAACAAAAGAAAATATTTTAATGAAAAAACCTGCAATAGGTTTAGGTTATAAGGATATAAATAAGATAGTAGGAAGAACTGCAGTGAAATTTATCTCAAGCAAAAGAATACTAAAAAAAAACGATATAAAATAAATGATTAAAAAAAAATATGCATCGTAATTAATAATAGAGCAAATTATGCCCGAATAAAAACTTTACTAAATGCTATTAAAAAACATAAAAAATTACAATTACAATTAATTTTAGAATCCTCAGCAATTTTACCACGGTATGGATCTGTAGATCGCATTATTGCGAAAGATGGATTTAAAGCTGATGAAATGATTTATACTGTAATAGAAGGAGAAAACCCGAGCACAATGAGTAAATCTGCTGGCCTTGCAATAATTGAGTTAACAACAATTTTTGGAAAATTAAAACCAGACATAGTTTTGACCATTGCTGATAGGTATGAAACTTTGCCTATAGCTATGGTGGCTACTTACATGAATATTCCTTTGGCACACACTCAGGGAGGAGAGGTTACTGGATCAATCGATGAAAGTGTAAGACATGCTACTACAAAATTAGCACATATACATTTTCCAGCTACAAAAAAATCTGCAATAAATCTATTAAAACTTGGTGAAGACCCAAAAAATATTCATATGACAGGGTGCCCTTCGATAGACTTAATTAAAGGTTTAGATTTGTCGATCAATCAAAAATTTATTAATAAATATAAAATGCAGGGAGTCGGTGAAAATATAGATATTACAAAAGACTATATAGTTGTACTTCAGCATCCTGTAACAACAGAATATGGAAGTGGTTTAAAACAAATTACAGAAACAATTAATGCTGTTAAAGATTTGGATATTAATATAATTTGGCTTTGGCCAAACGTTGATGCTGGATCAGATAGCATATCAAATGGCCTTAGAACATTTAGAGAAAGCCAAAAATTAAAAAAAATTAAATTTTATAAGAATTTTGAACCTGAGGATTACTTAAGATTAATGAATAATAGTTTATGTATTGTTGGTAATTCAAGTTCTGCAATTAGGGAGGCATCATATCTTGGAGTGCCAGCAGTCAATATTGGAACTAGACAACAGAATAGGGAACATGGAAAAAATGTTATCTCTGTTGGATATAATTCTAAAGAAATAAAACAAGCTATACTTTCAAGAATTAAGTTAAAAAAATTTAAAAGAGAAACAATTTATGGAGATGGTAATGCAGGAAGTAAAATTGCTGAAATTTTATTAAAGACAGATGTAAAAATTCAAAAAAAATTAAATTATTAAATAAGTTTTTAATGGATTATAATAAGAAAAAAATAGAAGAGCACGAGAAGACCCTAAAAGAGGAAATATTTTTTACAAAATCAAAATGGCCACATTTTGATTTACTATTTGAAGATATAAAGAAACTATCGAAAAAATTATCAAAAGATAAGACAATTGTTAGTTTAGAAAGAAACCGTTTATATGGAGGTATAAGTTTATTTGCACCATTTTTTAAGCAAAAGTTTATTGCAATAGACTGTTATACGGAAAAGCTTTTTAAAAGAGGAGCATATAATAAACATTTAATAAAAAACAATAGAATAATAAAATTTTATAAAGATTATTCATTTCATTATAAAAAAATAGATCTTAAAAAAAATCTAGCAGATCTAATATTAATCCCAAACCTTATTCATCATATAGATGATGTAGAAAATTTACTTTTTCAATCAAAAAAAATATTAAAAAAAAGTGGTTATGTTTATATTTTTGAACCTCTCTTAAGAGAATTACATCAAGAACCTGATGATTATGAAAGATTTACTCCATATGGACTTAAAAATAAATTAAAGAAATTAGGTTTTAAGAATTTTAAGATAGAATTTAATGGTGGACCGTTCACGGCAGCAGCTTACTGTTGGGATCAAGCTATTCAATATTTACCAATAAAAAAAAGAAAAAAAGAAATTAATTGGTTAAATAAAAAAATTGATTATTATAAAAAATTAGATAAAAAATTTTCTAAAAATTTAGTCAGAAAAAATACATCTTTTCCAGTAAGTTTTTCAATCCTAGCCCAGAAATAAATGAAAAAAATTATTATGTATCACTATATAAGAGATTATTCTAAAGAATTACCTTTTTTTAATTTTTTACAAAAAGATAATTTTTTAAAACAAATTAATTATTTTCAAAAAAAAAATATATTGAATTTAAATCAAAGTTTTAATGATTTCCTTAATTCAAAAAATAAAATTTTATTATCGTTTGATGACGGTATAAAAGATCATTATTTTGTTTTTAAAAAATTGTTAAGATTTAATTTAAAAGGAATTTTTTTTGTATCATCTTATCCTCTGATTAAAAAAGATTTTTTAGGCACACACAAAATACATTTAATTTTGGGAAAGTTCCAATTAAATCAAATCATGAAAGCTTTTGAAAAATTTAAAATAGAAATTAATTTTGAAAAAATTAAGACAAAAGACAAAAATTATCAATTAAAAAAGACAAAAAACATAAATGAAAGAAAAAAAATTTTAATTAAGATTTTTTTAAATTTTTATCTACAAAAAAATGATAAAATCATAAACAAGTTGTTTAATTATTTTTTTTCTAAAAAAGAACAAAAAAAAATTTTTGATAAATTTTACTTAAATCAAACTCAAATTAAAGAAATGCACAAAGCAGGAATGATTATTGGTGGTCATACTTACTCACATAAGTTATTAACGAATTTAAATTATAAAGATCAAAAATATGAAATAGAAAAAAATATTAATCATTTAAGTAAATTATTATCAAAAAAATTAGATTCTTTTGCCTACCCTTATGGCGGAGTGTTAAGTTTTAATAAAAAAACTATTAAAATTTTAAAAGATAAAAAAATTCAATTTTCATTCACTAGTGAAGATAAGTACATTGCAAATCTAAAGGTTAATCATGATATACCCAGATTCAACTGCAACAAATTTAAATTTGGACAAATATCAAAATATTAAATCAAAATGATAAACAATAAAAAAATTATTGTAATAGTACCTGCAAGAGGAGGAAGTAAGGGAATTAAATTAAAAAATTTAAAAAGAGTTAATGGCAAAACTTTAGTTACAATCGTTGGCGAATTAGTTTCAAAAATAAAAATAATAGACAGGGCAGTTATATCTACAGATCACAAAGAAATTTCAAAAGTTGCAATTAAATCAGGTTTAACATTTTATTCTTATAGACCAAAAAATATTTCTGGAGATAAAATTTCTGACACAAAAGTTCTTTTGCAAATTCTAAAAGAAACTGAAACAATCGAAAAAATAAAATATGATATTGTTGTAATGCTTCATCCAACGTCACCTCTAAGAACAACTCAAGATATTATTGGTTCAATTAAACTTTTAATTAAAAAGAATTTTGACTCAGTATGGACGGTTTCAAAAACAGACTCCAAATATCACCCTCTAAAACAATTGGTAATTAAAAAAAATAAATTGACTTATTATTCAGTTCGTGGAAAATCTATAATAACTCGTCAACAACTGTCAGACGACATTTATCATAGAAATAGTGTTGCTTACGTTGTTAAATCAGATTTTTTAAAAAAAAATAAAAAAATTATAGGAAATAATTCTGGTGCTTATATTGTCAAAAAAGAACACGTTTCAATTGACACATCAGAAGATTTAAAAAAAGTAAATGAATTATATACACGAAATAAATTATAAAATGTTAAAAAATAAAATTAAAAAAAATAAAGAAATTATTGGTATTTTCGGATTGGGTTATGTTGGGCTTCCCCTTGCACTAAATTTTGCAAAAAAAAAAATTAAAGTTTATGGGTTTGATATTGATAAAAAAAAAATTAAAACAATACAAGAGAACAAATCTTATTTGAGTCATATAAATTCTAAGCAAATATCCGATGGAAAAAAAAATGGTTTTGTTGTTACTGTAGACTACTCGTATGTTAAAAATTTAGATGTAATTATTATCTGCGTTCCAACACCTCTAACTAAAAATAAAAAACCTGATTTATCATATATAAAGTCCACACTTTATTCGATTTTACCACATCTAAAAGAACAGCAATTAATATCCTTGGAATCAACCACATATCCTGGCACTACTAATGAAATAATTTTACCTATCTTAGAGAAGAAAGGATTTGTAATAGGAAAAAATTTTTTTCTTTCATTTTCACCTGAAAGACTTGATCCAGGAATTAAAAGTATTTCATTTAACAAAATTCCTAAAATTACAGGAGGTATTACAAAAAATTGTTTAGAATTAAGTTCTAAAATTTACCAAAAAATTCATGAAAAAATTGTTAAAGTTTCCAACACACAAACAGCAGAAGCTACCAAACTATTAGAAAATGTGTACAGAGCAGTAAATATCGGACTGGTAAATGAACTAAAAATGTTAACTGATAAATTAAATATAGATATTTACGAAATTATAAAAGCTGCCTCTACAAAGCCATTTGGATACACACCATTTTACCCTGGTCCAGGTTTAGGAGGACATTGTATCCCAGTAGATCCATACTATTTATCATGGAAAGCAGATCAAGTAGGTATAAATACTAAGTTTATTAAACTTGCAGGAGAAATTAATTCCAGGATACCAAATAATATTGTAAAAAAAATAAAAAAAATTCTAAAAAGTGCTAAATCGAAAAATCCAAAAATCTTAGTTTTAGGTGTAGCTTATAAAAAAAATGTAAATGACCTAAGAGAGAGTCCTGGTATTAAGATTATTGACTTATTAATGAAAAATAAATTTAATGTAAGCTATTCAGATCCTTTGATACCAAAGATACCAACATTGAGAAATTATAATTTTAAATCTAAAAGTATTAAAATAAATTCAAATAGTTTAAAAAAATTTGATTTAACAATAATCACAACTGATCATGACAAATTTAATTATGAATTAATTTATAAGTTTAGTAAATTAATATTTGATACTAGGGGTGTTTTTAGCAGTGATAAAAAAAATAAGATAATTACAAGTCTTGAGTAATAAGAATATTTAAAATTACTAAAAATGACTACAAATAACGTTAATAATAAAAAAAATAATCTTCTTTCAAAGATAAAAGATATTATAGTGAAAGTTTTTGATTATCTAAACACATTAGTTACTAAATTTGGGACTAAAATTAATAGCCCAAGAATTTGTGCAATCTCATGGAAAATTGCAATTAAAAGACATAACTTCAAAAAAAAAAAAAATAAAAGAAATATTTTAGTTTTATATAGATCCTTGGGAATTGAAGACTTTAGTTATTTTAAATTAATAGACAAAAAAAATATTTCCATGTTTGTTTTTCCAAGAAGTCAGATAAAAACTATTTTTAAATCTTTTTTTGGCAATAGGGAGCATCATCCCTTAAGAGATAATAATTATCTTACAAATGATAAAATAATTGAAGCCAAAAAAATTATTTATAGAAATTTTCTTATAAATACACTCAAGATTTTAAATAAAGAATATAAATTTTCATCTATAGTTGGATTTAATTTTTCATATCATGCAGAGAGAGAATTTCATCATGCTGCGACAAAAAATAAAATTAATTTTATATGCTTGCATAAGGAAAGCATAATATATCCTGGAGAGCTACATGACTATACAAAGATGTTAAATAAATTAGGAAAATATGGTGGTAAATATATTTTAGTTTACAATGAGTATATAAGAAAAGCTATTCTCTCAACTAAACTTATAGAATCACATAATATTAAAAGTATTGGTATGCCAAGAGCAGACTATTACTACAATTTAAAAAATAAAAAAGTGAAAAGGATAGGCAAAGAATATTTTTTAATAATTTTGATGAATCCTAAAAGAGGAGTTTTTTTTATTAAAAATCCAGAATATCTTAAAAAAAAATTAAAATTAAATATTAAAGATATTACTTGGGATAAACTCTCTAAATCAATGATTTTTAATATTTTAGAATTTGCTAAAAAAAATCAAAATATAGAATTTATATTTAAGATTAAACAGGCACTCAAAAATGAAAATGATCTTAAAAATATAGGTTTACAAGACTTGCTATATGATAATAAGTTAAAAAATTGTAAACTTATACATGATCAAAATACAGGAACATTGATAAAAGATGCAAAAGCTATTATTGGTTTTAACTCAACAGTTTTAATAGAATGCTTAATAATTAATAAGCCAATCATTATTCCAATCTTTGGAATACGCAAAAAAAGTGTATTTAAAAACTTCATTCTAAATATGAAAAATACAGCTTTTTATGCTAAAAATGAAAATCAATTTCAATCGATATTAAAAAAAATAACCAATAGCGATTTAAATAGTTTCAAATATAATAAAAAAATAACCAAAAAAATTACACATTTTTATATTGGTAATTCTGATGGTTTATCAACAGATAGGTTATCAAAATATATTAATAATTAAATACTATGTCGGGAAATGAAATAATAAATAATCTTGAACTAAAAGCTGTAAAAGAAATCTTTACAAAAAGTAATGGGGTTTTGTTTGCACATGGATTTGATAAAAGAAGAAATGGTATTTTTAGAGTTCAAAAATTTGAAAAAAACCTAGCAAAATATCTTAAATGCAAATATGCTGTTGCTTGTTCTTCGGGAACAGCTGCAGGCTATTTAGCCTTAAAAGCAATTGGTATTGGAGTAGGGGACGAGGTTATTGTACAAGCCTTTACTTTTATTGCTGCACTTGAAAGTATTATTCAGACAGGTGCCAAACCTGTGATAGTTGACTGTGACAATTCTCTAGGAATGTGTCCAAAAGATTTAAAAAATAAAATTTCAAAAAAAACAAAATGTATAATGCCCGTTCATATGCTTGGGGAGTCTGTTAATTGTGAAGAAATAATCAAAATATCGAAAAAATTCAAAATACCGATAATTGAGGATGCATGTGAATCTTTAGGTGCAAAATATAAAAATAGATATTTGGGGACATTGGGAAAAGTTGGTTTTTTTAGTTTAGATTTTGGTAAAGTTATAACTACAGGTGAGGGTGGCTTTTTATGCACGAATGACAAGAAAATATACATTAAACTTAAAGCCATGAGAGACCACGGACACGAAAATAAGAAAAATTTTCACAGAGGGTTAGATAAAGCTATTGAAATTGGGTTTAATTATAGAATGACAGAAATGCAAGCAGCAATCGGAATAGTGCAGTTAAAAAAAATTAACCTAATTCTTAATAAAAAAAAAAAAAATAAAAAATTACTTATTAAGAACTTAAGTGAAATTATATTAAACAATAAAATCAAAGTAAGATACAGCCATAACCCTGGTTCTGAACAATTTGATCACTTTGTAATGTATTTTCAAACAGAAAATAAAGCTAAAAAAGTTTACAAATATTTAAATAAAAAAAAAATTCATACCGGTATCTTACCCGTAGCCACAAGATGGCATTACGCTGGATATTGGGATCATCTGTGGCAAAAGTGTAAAAAAATTAATCAAAATCAATTTCATAAAAAATATTGGATAAATACATCAAATTTAATATCTAGGTCAGTTTCTCTTCACATTTCTATAAATGAATCTGGATCTCAAATAAAAGAAAAAGCAATAAAAATAATAGCTGCTGTAAATAAGTTTTAAGTCTCTAAATAGATTTACCAAAAATATAACAGTCTATCCTCTTTTTTTTATAAATATACTCGCTCTTTAGCAAACCTTCTTTATGAAAGCCATTTTTTTTTAAAACTTTAATTGAAGCAATATTCATTTCATAAACTCCAGCCTTTAATTTCTTAATTCCCTTCTTCCTCGCAATTGCAATTATCTTTTTTATAGCGCTTGCAGCCAAACCTTTATTATGAAGGTTTTTAATACCAATAAAGTATGAAATCACAGCATATTTATGTATTGAATTAATTGGCCCTAATTTTATATTACCAACATGCTTATCTTTATTTAAAAATATCCCAAATAAGAATTCATTATTAGATTTATTTTTTTTTAAAATAAATTGTTTTATATCTTTATGAGAATGTTTTTTATGTCTTTGTTCTGTAAATTGATGAATATCCTTGTCATTCATCCAGCTTAAATATTCGTCACTTATATCTTTTTCAGTATTAAGTTTCCTGAGATAAATCATTTTAATTATTATTAATTGTATTTAAAATACTATAGGCACAGGAAAATTTTTCAACTTTTAAACTTTTCACAAAAACATTAAGATAGTCACGCTTTGTTATAATTTTTAAATCCTTTTTTAAAAAGGCACCAGCCATTACTTTTTTCAAAAGGGTATCACCACACTTAAAAAGAAAAAGTTTGCGTAGAATATTTTTTGATTTTGTAAACTCATTATTTAGATAAAGTGCTACAGACAATTCAAAGTTGTAGGAATTAATTTTTTTCGACAAGCCCTCTAGTGAATTTATTAATTCACATAAATTTTTAGATTTTTTTATTTTAAAATTTTTGAAAATATAATTTATATTTTGAGGTTGAATTTTTACATTCAAAGCAATTCTGGGAATTTCTGATAAAGAAGAGCTGCGATGGATAGTTAACGAGTCCATTAAGATCATATAACCAGGTTGAAGTTTTTTTGGTTTGTTCCAATTCAATTTTAAAGATACTTTTTTTTTAATTTGATTTTGGTATTCATCTATTTTTTTAAAATCTAAGAGACCGATAGTCTTATCAAATTTAGCAACCTCCAGATAAGAAGAGTTTTTAAGGGATTTGGTTATTGGTATATAAAATATTATGACAGAAGAACTTCTAAAACCATTATTATTTAAGTCTTGATGAGGTCTTGTTGGATAGCAAAAATTTGGTTTACGTAGAGATTCTCTAAAACCACCATTTTTATTGTAAAAAGATTTACCTTTTTTATTAATTTCAGCTTTATTCCAAATATGTTTTAACTGCACTCCTACTCTAAATTCCTTTCCAGTATAGCCGAAAATTTTATTACAATGAAAATCTATATCTTTTTTAATAATATTAATTATTTTTTTTTGGTAAGAATTTTTAATTGCATTATTAAGTAACTCAAAATCATTTATACTAAAATCCATCAAATCTTTAGATGAATTTAAATCTAATTTTTTATCAATAGCCAGATTTAATAGTTTCGAAAGTTTTAAAATAGTGGATTGATTTTGAAACTTGACATAGTTGCACCTATATTTTGACAATTGCATTTTTAGAAATAATTTATTCATGAGTTTATTGGTTGAATTTAAATTATAATAATATGGATATATACATAAACATTAAAATAAAATATATGCATGAGTATAAATAATCAATATTTAACCAAAAATTAGACACAATAAGTCTATTTAAGTAATTTAAAAATATGAAGATTTCATTGTCAAGTATTAATCAATTTAAAAAAGAAGGTTTTTTAATCGCGCCAAAGCTAATTAAAAAGAAAAACTGTTCTTTGCTTATTAAAAAATTAAAGTCTTTCAAAAATTATAAAGAAGCTCTAAAAAATAAAGATTTAGTGTTTGAAAAAAATAAAATTAAATATTTTAAAAATATAAATTTTTATATAAATGAATTTAATACCCTTTTAAATAATTCAATTTTAGAAACATCCAGCAAACTAATTAATGATAAATCTTATTTTTTAAATATTGGTTTACATAATAAAATACCTGGAAAAACAGCTACACCACCACATCAAGACAATTTTTATTGGTGTAGAAAACCTAATAAGGCACTTACGGCTTATGTAGCTCTAAATAGACAAACAAAAAAAACAGGTGTGATAGGATATTTGCCTAAAAGTCATGTAGGAAAACTATACACACACAAAAAATCAAGAATAAAAGCTTTTTCGAGTTATATTGAATCTTTAGAAGGGGCTAAAAAAAATTTTGTTTTCCCAAACCTGAATCCCGGAGATGTAGTTTTTCATCATTGTAATACAGTGCACGCCTCATCAAAAAACAAATCAAAAAAATATGAAAGAAAATCCATAGCAATAACTATATATGGAGAAAATACCAAATTAGATACTAAAATGAAAAAAAAGTATTTAAGAAATATAAAATAACAATATTTAGATATATGATTTGTATTATTCAAGCAAGAACCACATCTACTAGGTTAAAAAATAAAATTTTACAAAAAATTAATAATGAAAGCATTATAGAGTGGGTAATAAAGAGAGCAAAAAAAATAAAAAGTGTTAAGAAAATAATTTTGGCTATACCAAAGAATTCCAAACAAAAAAAACTTATTACAATTGCAAATAAGCATAAATGCGAAGTCTTTATGGGTTCAGAAAATAATGTTGTTAAAAGATTTTATGATTTATTAAAGAAATTAAAAACAAAAGATTTTTTGAGAATTTGCTCAGATAATCCATTTATATGTCATGAGGAAATTGAGCACTTAATAAGATACTATAAAAAAAATAAACTGGATTATGCGTTTAACACTGGACAAGATGCAATTTTTTATGTGGATGGCGTTGGTGCAGAGATTTCAAATGTTAAAACCTTAAGAAAAATTTCTACTAAAGCAAAATCAAAAGAAGAGAAAGAACATGTATTTTTGTACCTAAAGAATAATTGGAAAAAGTTTAAAATCTCAAAATTAAAACCATTAAATAACTTTTATAATAAGCCTTATTTAAAAATAGATGTAGATTATTTAAATCAACTTAAATTCTTTCAGAAATTAAAGATAAATTCATCCATGAAATCTACATCAATAATCAAAAAAATATTAGCAAGATGATTTATACAAAAATTAAATACCATTTAAAATATGTTTTAAAAGAATTCTTTTATATTTTTAAATTCAGCTTTATTAGAAAAGAATTTTTTATGATATCATTATCGCTATCAATTAAATTTTTATTAGATGCGGGTATAAAAAATCTAATAAGTAAACGCGAATATTCTATTGAAAGAAAAAAATATGAAGAAATAAAAAAACGTAACTTAAATTATAATAATGACTGGTTTTCAAATAATATTACAACATGGGTAAAAATTTTTAATAAAGAGAAAATAAAACATTATAATTTAAATATTTTAGAAATTGGCTCTTACGAGGGTTTATCAGCAGTATTTTTTTTGAATTTTTTTAAAAATTGTAAATTAACCTGTGTTGAAACATTTGAGGGATCTGATGAGCATTCAAAAATTAATTTTGAAAAGGTAGAAGAAAATTTTAATCATAATTTAGAACCATACAAAGATAGATTTTTTTTGTCTAAAGGAACTTCCAATTTATTTTTTGAAAATAAAAATAAAGTAAATTCTGAATTATTTGATATAATCTATATTGATGGAAGTCATCACCATGATGATGTTCTAAGTGATGCTCAAAACTCTTATAATCATATTAAACAAGGTGGAATTATAATCTTTGATGATTTTTTAAAAAGATATTATAAAAAAAAAGATCATGATCCAATTACAGCAATTTTAAAATTTATTAAAAAAAATAAAAATGATATAGATGTGATGAATGTTAATTATCAAATTATAATCAAAAAAAATTATAAATTATAATAATGAAAAAAACTGTTTTAATAAATGGAACATTTAATAGTGGTAGTGGAGCAATCAATGATTATTTATCTTCAAGAAGAGATTTTCATAACCCTTTAGGAGATAATGAATTTAGAATTGTTTCAGATCCAATGGGCCTTCATAATCTTTATAACTCTTGTTATTCAAATAACAGACTTTTAAGTTCTGCATATGGTTTCACAGAATTTTTGAATTATGTAAAAAATTTGCAAAAATATGTAATTTATGTTTCACCTGGAAAAAAAGGAAAAATCTACAATTCTAATTTAATTAAATTTACAGATGAATTTATTAAAAGTATCACCAAGCTTAATTATTATGCAGTACCTCATTATACGAGAGTAAATTTTGATTTAAAAAGCAAGATTAATTATTCACTAGGATTAAAATTAAATAAAAAAATTTATGATTTAATAAGAACAAATATAATAATACCAAAAAACAAAGAAATTTTTATTAAAAATTCCAAAAAATATATTAAACAAATTATTGAAAAAACAACAATTAATGGTCTTGCAAAAGAGAATATAGTTTTAAACAATGCTATTGATGCTTTAGACCCAATAGAGTCCTCAAAATATTTCATAAATCCTAAAATCGTAATTGTAACAAGAGATCCACGGGATATTTTTTCTAGCATGAAAATAAGAAAATCAGGGGCAGGACCAAATTATAATGTGAAAATTTTTATAGATTGGTACAAACATTTTTTTGGAAGTCTTCATTTTAAAAAAACTATTAAAAATAAAAAAATTTTGCATATAAAATTTGAAAATTTTGTTAGTAACTTTAATAAAGAAAATCTTAGATTATGTAAATTTTTAGAGATTGATGAAAAATTTATTTTAAGAAAAAATTGTCTATTTAAACTAGAAGAGTCAAAAAAAAATATAGGAAAATCAAAAAAAAACCTTACAAAATCTGAATATAATCTCATAAAAAGCAAATTATCTGAACATTTAAGATGGTAAGTAAAGCTTTTAAAATTAGAAAAGATTGCCCCTTTTGCGAGTCTAGTAATACAAACTTAATTTATAAAAAAAGTTTTGAAGATAAAAATATTAGAACTTTTTTAAAAAAACATTTAGATAATAACTTTCCTTTATTTATCCTAAAAAAAAAATATTTTGATGTAATGGAATGTTCTAATTGTTCAGGAATTTTTCAAAAAAATATTTTAACCGAACACTATAATAAAAAATTTTATGAAGATTATGTACCCCATGAAGAGTCTTTAATTAAAAAAGAAATACAAAAAAATATATTAGAGAGAAAATATGAACAAGAAAATATTTATATAAAAAAATCTTTTAATAATGCAAAAAAAATTAAAGTACTTGAAATAGGAGCTGGTTGGGGTTTTTGGTCAATTTTTGCTCAAAAGAATGGTCTCGATGTTACAGCGGTCGAGATATCAGCAACAAGAAGAAAGTATTTAATTAAAAATAAGATTAAAGTTCATAAGTCCATAAATACAATTAATGATAAATTTCATTTTATTTTTTCTGATCAAACTTTTGAGCATTTATCTGAGCCACTGAAAATGTTAAAAGACTCTTCAAAACTCCTTTTGAAAAAAGGAATAATTTTTTTAAAAGTGCCACCCGGAATTTATATTAAAAAAAAATTAAGTTCTAATTATGTGCCATCAAACGATGAACTTATTCCATTAGAGCATATCAATGTATTCAATAGAAAAGTTAATAAAAAAATGGCAGCAAAATGTAATTTATTATATATATATCCAAAAAATATATACCCTTTATTCACAATAGAATATTTAAGGAAATTCATTGTTAATTTTTATGAGTATTTTTCTAGTAAAACAATTATATTTAAAAAATAAAATGCAAATTGCTAAAAAAAATATTTATATACCTATAGAAATCTATTTTAGAGAATTAATTCCACGTTTATACTTTTCAAGTAAAGCAATAAAGAAAAACTATAGAATATATATTGGTACAAAGTACGGTATAGATAAAATCCTTCAAAAAAAAAAATCCATAAAATCTCATGGAGGTATTTATTTTAATAAAGGAATATTTATTTCTAATAAAAAATATTTGAAAAAAATTAAAGATATTTGCGATAATTTTGTTGTCATGGATGAAGAACTTGGACCATCTATTCCTTCTCAAAGTACAGCTGTAGTTAACAGATGTGTATTTGATAATAGTATAAAAAAATTTTTTACAGTTGGTAAAAATTGGAAAAAAAATATTTTACAACACGATAAAAGATTTAAACCAATAGTGGTTAATACAGGATGGCCAAGATATGATCTTCTCAATGATAAAAAAGTTGTTTTTTACTTAAATGAAGCAAAGAAAATTAAAAAAAAATATGGAAAGTTTCACTTATTTTCGTCAAATTATGGGACGTTAAGTTATGAGGGTCTGGCAGAAAGGATGCGTATAATTAAAAAGGATCACACAAAAAGCTTTTGCATCAAGAAAAAAAAAAATATTTAAAAATAATATTAGTGATTTTAATGAATTTATTAAAGAATTAAATACTTACTATGCCAATAAAGGTAAAAATAAAATAATTATAAGACCACATCCTTCAGAATTTTACCATGAAGATTGGGTTAGAAGCACGAGGAGTATTAGCAAAAATATTTCAGTAATTTACAAGGGTGATATTATTCCTTGGATTATGGCCTCTGAGGGCCTAATACATAGAGGTTGTGGCACTTCTATTGATGGATATATATTAAAAAAAAACGTCTATTATTTTCAAACAAAAAGAAAATTGAATAAAGAAGAAAAAAATTTAACTTTTAAAGTTTCAAGAGTTATTAACA
>MDTF01008513.1_pt1 | contig 20222 bp, 14 predicted proteins | sample 811191 | NCBI WGS metagenome assembly MDTF01 (sample SAMN05326649, study PRJNA326480) | marine metagenome | isolation source: seawater | place: Southern Ocean | collected 2011
AATCGCGTTGCCCCACCGAGGGTACTTTATTTCAGTCGCGATAACACCCGGCACTGTCCGTGGGCTGGTGCCTCCGAGTGCCGAGGTTACAGCAATATATTGTTTACCATCAATAGCGAATGATACCGGGTGTCCCTGCACTGAGGTGCCTAAACGTGTTTCCCAAAGCACATCGCCCGTAGTCACGTCTAACGCTTTAAAGCGGCGATCTAGATCGCCAACAAAAACCACGTTGCCAGCGGTGGACATGGTGCCGGTGTGAAAAGACGCGCGCTGTTGATGGCTCCAGATCTCTTCCATGGTGTCCACATTGTAGGCGCCTATTTTCCCCAAATTACCGTTAGTCCCCGGCATTTCAAAAAACTTCCTGCTGGCGGCTAATCCGCCACCACCCTGAACAAGAGAGACCTCTCTGGCAGCGTTTTCCAGGCAGGTTTGGCTAAGTGGAGCAATCATAGTGCCGGTAGGCTCATGATAGGTCATGGAATGCCAATCTTTACCGCCGGTGCTGCTAGGACATGAAGATGTCCATTCATTAAGCTTGGCATTTTGAATATCTTCGCGGTAGGTCACCTCGCCGGTTTCAGCATTGATATTGGTGAATGCATTCTGAAACACGGTTTCTTTGTGAGCCAAAAATTTGCCGGACACTCGATCATTTTTCCAAAGAATGCCATATTTTCCTAATGAGAAAACCAGTTTTTCGTCACCTCTGTTAACGAGAACCCGCTCGAACACTTCATCCAGATCCAATGCCTCTGCTGGCACATGCTGGAAGTGCCAGTCTAGCTCGCCGGTGTCTGTGTTAACGGCCACAGTGGAATTGGTAAATAAACCAACATCAAAGATTGTTAGGTGACGGCTTACCGGTACCCAAGGTTTTTGTTGAGCGGTGCCCCAGTAGGTCAGTTTCAACTCTGGGTCATAGCTGCCGGTGATCCAAGTCTCGCCGCCAGCGCGAAACACATTTTCAAGCTCTCCCCAGGTGTTGCCGCCGGGTTCATCTGCTTTAGCAATGGTGTTAAATCGCCATTCGAGTTCGCCAGTATTGGCATTGTGTGCACTAATATAACAGTCCTCTGGGATGTACCGGGCGCAGCCTGCTAATCCTAAGATAACCTTGCCATCGGCGACAATTGGGCCGCTGGAATTTGAGAAGCCTTTGCTGGCATCAGCGACAACGGTTTCCCATACTTGTTCTCCCGTGCGGGCATCCAATGCCACTAGTCTCGCATCAGTAGTCGCTTGGATGATTTTGTCATCATAAATAGCAATATTGCGCATGTCTTGACGATTAGCCGGCCCGGTCCAGTGCTCCCAAATAAGTTCGCCAGTTTTACCGTCAAGCGTTTGTATGACATTGCCCGGATTAATAAGGTAGACGATGCCGTTGTACACCAGCGGCGACGGTTCTGAATCTCCTTCATGCATATTCCAAACCCATTCAAGGGACAGGTCGCCGACATTGTCGGTATTAATTTGGTCTAGCGGGCTATAGCTGTGAGCCTGATAGTTTCTTCTTATCATCGGCCAATCGCCAGGATCAGGGTTTTCTAACATCGTGTCGGTAACAGGTATGAATTTCACAAAGTTATCAACGTTGCCCGCAACGGTGAGGCCCTTGGGGGATTCCGGTTCGCTGCGCTGTCTTTGAGCTGTGATTCTGGAAACATTGTCAGAGATGGTGAAATCGGTAGTGGGGGTTAGTGCGGCGACAACGGAATCAACACCGTTTACAGACAAAATGTGAGCAGTTATGTCGAGATAGTCTTTACTGCGCAGTGATTCATTGCCGCCGGGGGGCATATTGGCTTGAATATTATTGAGCAACAACGATGGGTTCTGTGAGCCCCAGCGCTGCAGGAAACTGCTGCCAGATAACAGTGGGCCCGAGGTTGTGCCTTCTAAATTCGCACCGTGACAGGCGGCGCAATTAGAGGCAAAGGTGTCTGCACCGGCAGTCGCTTGATGGGCAAAGTTAGGGGTGTCAGCAGCGTTGACATTTTGAGCAGTAGGGTCAACCGAGTTCTCGGCGCTGCAGGCGGCTAAGCCGACAAGCATTAGCAATCCGATGCTGATGTTTTTCAAGCTATCAGGGAATCTCATCATGTTGTCTCTCGTGAGTATCGTGCTTATTATTATTAAGTGAGCGAGAAAAACGCCGTTGTTCTTTATGATTTACTGCGGTCATTGAAAATGGCTACGTAGAAAAACCCAACCACGCAATTCGCCAGAGGGATTGTTCATGCTATGAATTTGAATATAAAAATTATTCGATTTTAACTCCGCCACCTGATCATCGCTTAATTGCAGCTGAGCTGTTATTTCTCCAGCAATAGCATCAGTAATCTTTAAAGTATGAACTACCGGTCCTAGTCTAGCGGGAGGGGCGTTGTGCACATGAGCGGCTATCGCCGTTGAACTCATTTCCTCGAATGAGCCTTCAATTGTCAGGGTATTACCTATTAAAGTTAGTATCACTTCCCCCCCACCGGTAATTTCATTCACGGTTTGAGGGGTCGTTGGCATTGGCGACAGTCGCGCTCTGAAGGTTTCAGTCTGCGCCGAGGCAGAGAAGGAGGCAGAGAAAGACGCTATCAAAAATAGGCTCGCAATCACTAGTAACCGAAAAGGCAACGAGCGGCGTGACTTGAAGCGGGCTTTGGTGCGAGATCTGTCGCGGGCTTTTTGGTGGGCAGTGCCGGGAATAGCGTCGGGGTTAAAGCGTATGTTCTTGCCAAATATCATAGTTACCTCTGGGTTCTTGTGACTCAGTTTTGGGGTTGGGTTCTATTAAAGCCAAGACCTCAAAGAGCAACCCAGTAACGAGTCAGTCGTTTTATTGGTGTCGGGTAAAAGGTGTCTAACGGCATTCGAAATTTTCAGCGCGCCAGTTTTTTGGATCATTGGCTCCGTTGCTGGGCCCTACATAGCTGGCCTGTGCCGGATAAGCACACAGCGGCCTCTCGTTAACAACTTCGCCTCCCCGGTTGTATGTCGCAGTTATTGAATCTGGAGCGCGGCCGTTTTCAACCCAATCAACAAGGGGGGCCAGTTTGTCCCAGCTATTGGGCCCAGCTCCACCCGAGCAATGAGCCATGCCGGGAGCTAAGAATAACCGAGAGCTTTTACCAGCGTCCGCGAAGCTTCCAGAGAAAGAAGTACTGACCATTTCTTGATAGTAATCGACGGTGTCTGACGCCACGATTAACGTGTCGACTAGGCCATGGTAAACAATAAGCTTGCCACCACGGTCTTTAAGAAAACGGCTAAGATCGGGGTCTGTGGCGTCAGTAATGGACATCATCAAATCACCCTTTCCTGAGGTAAAATCATTGATGTCGTAATCAAACCAATGAAACTCCGGCACTACACCGCCTTTTTTAGCTTGATAGTGAGTATCTTTCACATTGGGTACGGAAACGCCTGGGTCCTGTTCATAGAACAGGTAATTCATATGATCCCCGGCAACGCCCATTAACTTACCCGGACCATTGTTATTTCCCGCGTGGGGGATATACAGACCGGCCCAGCGCTTCTCAGAGCCAAACATTTTGCCAGGATAAATTTGCACGCCATTGTCGTCGCGAGGCCCTTCATAAAGGTCTTGAACCGTCTGCAATTGAGCTTCGGTAAAGCATTGATCGCCGGCGGCATTGATGGGGCACATTAAATCTGCAAGATCTAAAGAAGGATTGAAGGGGCAGGTAAACGGATCGTTCACCACCCCATCGAGAATTCCGTCGCGGGCATCACACTTTTTCAATACTTGGTCATGAAGAACATCAATTAAACGGAGGCTGTCAAAGTCACCATCACCGGTGGTGTCTACTGCTAGATTTCCGTTCAGGTTATCGCGGAATATTCGTTGTAAATTCCAGGTTCCAGCGGCATTAAGTGCTTGGTAAGCAAACGCAGGGGCACCAGCCACGATTCCATCGAAATCGTCTGGGTAGCGCTGAGCCTCCATTAAGCCTTGGCGGCCGCCCTGAGAGCAGCCTTCGAAATAAGAGTAGTCAGGCCCAGACCCATAGTAAGCCTGTACTATGGTCTTGCCTGCCATCACTGTTAGATGAACCGCACGGTACCCAAAATCGATTTCGGCTTGACGGTTATTAAACCCAAAAGAAGCGCCCGGTTCGACCCCACTATCATGGCCGGTATTGCTATTGGTCACCGCATAACCCTCTGCAACGCGGTTATTCGCGAAATCTAGATCACCGTCTTTGCCACCATCACCCCACTGCAGAAAGCGTCCATTCCAGTTTTCTGGCAATGGCAGTTGGGCGTGAAAGTGGATTGCGGGTGAAATTATGCCGCGAACATAGCAATAGGGCTGAGAGCCTTGGTCGTTGTCTCTGATCGAGGCGGAGGTGATTGTTAGGTTTCGCAAATCTGCCAGAGCTTGGCAGGCTTGCCCTGAGCTATCGATGCTATCTTTGTTGTCAGAGCTAAGTGCGGCAGGTTGGGAATGTCCAAGCGTTGGCAAAAAAAAGGCAATGCCGGCGGCAATCAAGATTCTAGAGATCTTAGCGGACAACTTTTGAAGTATCATATTAACTCGAGGCAGTGGCTTTGATTTTATTGTTAAATCGACTTTACCACCAACCGGGGTAAAAGCAATCTGCACTAATGGCGGCCTTGTCGGGTTAAACGGCGCTGCTGATTTAACGAACTTATTAGTGTTATCTCAACCTCCAGTTACAATTAACGAAAGGAAGAATGAGCAATATGGAAGAAATTTCAAGTAATAAAAGCTTTGGCGGTCTTCAGAAACGTTTTACTCACCAATCATCAGCGCTGAATTGCGAGATGTGCTTTTCAATCTACTTACCCAGACAACTCAGCCCTGATACTGGCGCCGCAAATTTGAAATTACCGATACTGACCTTTTTGGCAGGATTGACCGGCAACGATGAGAGCTTTGCTCAAAAAGCTGGTGCTCAGAGATTAGCATCCGAGCTGGGTATCGTGATTGTCACCCCGGATACCAGTCCCCGTGGAGAGTCTGTGCCAGACGATCCAGACGCGGCTTACGATTTTGGCTTGGGCGCAGGGTTTTATCTCAATGCCTCACAGGCTCCTTGGGAATCTCACTATAAGATGTATGACTATATAGCCCGGGAGTTGCGGGAAGTCGTCGCTGGGCATTTTCCTGTTGATGATGATCGCCATGCATTGATGGGCCATTCAATGGGTGGTCATGGTGCGCTTTCGATAGCGATCAAGAATCCCGAGAGATATACATCGGTTTCCGCTTTTGCACCGATAGTTTCCCCAATGAATTGCCCTTGGGGCACAAAGGCATTTACAAACTACTTAGGCGATGACAGGTCTTTATGGGCAGAATACGATTCGGTTGAGCTACTGAAGGCAGCGACTGCACACCTTCCAATGTTGATAGATCAGGGCACGACAGATAAGTTTTTAGAGAAAGAGCTAAAACCTGAATTGCTAATAGAGGCAGCGCGCCGCTGCGGATATCCGCTGGACTATCGGCTGCGGCAAGGTTATGACCATAGTTATTTTTATATCGCGAGTTTTATTGAAGAACACCTGCGCTTTCACGCCCAACATCTCGGCGTTTAAGCGTCGTTATATAGCTAACCAAAGGATGGTGCCGCTGAGTATCAACATAATCTGACTCAGGCGGTCATGGCTTGCGAACAAGACAGGGTCTTCATCGAGTATCCCAGCGTGGGCTTTGTACCAAACTCTTGCCAGCATTGCGATGAGTAGGGGGCATATAGCCCGCAAAAGCACGGGCTGGTCGTATAGGTCGGTTATATTGGCGGCATTAATATAAACCATAAAGACCAATATTGAAGCTGTGCTGGAGATAACTCCTAAAACTGTCACTACTCGAAGTCGATCTGTGCTGTAGTCGCGTCCACGAGTGCTGACTTGGCCATCTATTACCAAATTGCGTAGCTCGGTTGTGCGCTTAAGCAGTGCCAACCCTAAAAACAAGAACCCCGAAAACGCGATTAACCAAGTAGTTGTTGTGATCGCTATCGCCGCCGATCCAGCAATGATACGAAGCGTGTAAAGGAGGGACAGAGTTAGTGCGTCCAGCAGATACAAACGTTTCAGATAAAGGCTGTATAAACAGGTAATGAGCCAATAGCCTGTAAGCACGGCAAAAAACTGTGTCCCTACTAGGCTCGCAAATACGAGCGATAATAAAAATAACAGTGGTGCGCCAAGCACACCGTACTGCAATGGTAAGGTTCCTGCAGCAAAAGGCCGTTTCGATTTACTGCTATGTTGACGGTCGCTTTCAATATCGAGCATATCGTTAACGAAATACACGCTTGATGCACACAGGCTAAAGCTAATAAAAGCGAGCACAGTTAGGATCAGTAAATCAGTTTCACCGAGTTGATGTGACAGGATCAGTGGTAAGAAAACTAAAAAGTTTTTTAGCCATTGGTGAGGGCGCATGGCTTTAAGCAAGCGAGGAAGAAGAGAGGCAGGCTTATCAAATTCAAGCAGGGGGCGCTGTTGCGTAGTTAAAGATTTTGCTTTGTCTGCGATAGAGCTTTCAGCATTTACCACGATGATTTCTTCAGCTTCCTGCCAGACAGCAAAGTCGGCGCCTGAATTACCTGCATAGGAAAACTTTCCGTCTTTTATATACTCCCGGATTCGGGCTAACTTGGCTTCCGATTTCAGATTAATAGTCCCATCACTGCCGATGGCTGCATCGAATAAATCATAATGCTCGCTGACGGCAGAGACAGCTTTTTGATCAGATGCTGAAATTAAAATCAGTTCCCTGTGCTTACTTTTTTCTTGCTTTAGAAATTCTAGAAATTCACGGTTGGCGGGCAGTGAGGGGATGTCGACTATGACCGCTTCGGCTAAATGTCGTTTTAAATTGCTCCGTCCTTTAGCAAGCCAAATCACTATTCTAAAAATCGAGACGGGGCTGATCCTGAGCATTGCCAGGATAGCTTCCAGCATCCAGTCAGATTTAATAAGTGTGCCATCGAGATCTACAAATAACGGCGACTGATGATCGGTTACAGCCATGATCTAAAATTTCAGACGTTGAAAAATTAATTCAGGAATCGAGACGACCACCATCATTATCAAGCGCCAGTAACCTGGCGTGTAGATAACAAGGCGTTTCTTACTTACGCCTTTGACTATGCTTTTCGCCACCAGTTCCGGGGATGACCATAGCGGGCCTTTTTCAAACGCTGCAGTCATTGGTGAGTCAACTAAACCAGGTTTAATATCAATCACGTGAACTCCGTGAGGCAGTAGCGCGCCTCGCAATCCTTGCAAGTATGTCGATACAAGTGCTTTTGATGCGCCGTATACAAAATTTGGTTGCCGGCCTCTATCGCCCGCTACGGAGGTAATCACAGCGATACTACCAAAGCCTTGAGTTTTGAAGATGTCTGCAAAAATGGTCAGCAATGAGATAGTACTTAGCCCGTTTACGTTAATGGCTTTTTGAGCCACTTTAAAGCTGTTCTCGCAAGCGGCTTGATCGGGTAAGTCGCCGTGACAAATCAGTGCGAGGTCAATTTTTTCGAGGCTGCTCAATACGGTTTCAAGCGCTTTTTTATGCCCTGCTGTTTTGCTAATATCTAAGGTAAGGTGACCGCTGATCTTGGCGCCACGAACGTCAAGATCAGCGACTAGCTCTTCTAGACGAACTTCATTTCTAGCAATCAAAAAAAGTTCAGCGCCGGTTTCCGCATACAATCTCGCTGTAGCTTTGGCTATTGCTGAGGTGGCACCCATGATAAGAATTTTCATGCTTTCTTTCTGCCTTTGTTTTCTTTCCGGTCGTTCTCAACGGTTAATCCCACCCTGTCAGATTGCAGCGAACCAAAAATATTTTCAGGGTCGATGGATTTCTTTAGTTCTAGGAATTTTTCCCAATTAGGATAACTTTGCTTAAAAGTACTTTCGGTCATTCTTGCATCTTTGGCGAGATACAGTCGGCCACTGTGCTTTAGCACTATTTCATCAAGTTTATCCAATAAAGGAAACAGGGATTTTTCCCGTTTAAAATCCAGAGTCAGGGTATATCCCTCTAGTGGAAAAGAAAGCCAGTTTTTGTTGGCCTTGCCAAATTTTTTGAGTACCGATAAAAAAGACCCTTTTCCTGCCGCGGATACTTTTTTCAAGACTTCGGTGATCGATTCCAAGGCTGTTTCAGATGGCACGACAAACTGATACTGTAAAAACCCATCGCGCCCATAAAGCCTATTCCAATTCCCGATATTGTCCAGCGGGAAAAAGTAGGAATCGTAGTTCACCGTATCTGACTTGTGCAGCAGCTTTTTTAAATTAAAATAGCTGCTGTTAAATAGGCCCATCGAGTATTTGTTCAACAAGAAGCTTGGAGTCGTTACGGGAACATTGATTCCTCTTCTTGTCCTGGTTTCAAAGTTGGGGTTACTGGCATGATTGCCCAAGAAAATAAGTGATCGACCAAGCGACTCACCTTGAGCTAAACAGTCTAACCAGGCGACTGAATATGTGTTGGTGTTGTTATCTTCCAAAATTTCGAAAGTAGATGCTAGATTTTCACTAACTATTGATCGCCTGTTAATAAAAACGCCAGGCACGCTTTGTAATTTCAATTTCGCGTCAAGTATTATTCCTGTTAATCCCATGCCGCCGCAGCTGGCGTGAAAAAGCTCGGTGTTTTCTGTCTCGCTGCAATAGACTGCTTCTCCTGAAGAAAGAAGTAAATTGAATCCAACTATGTGGTCACAGAAAGAGCCGGCGATATGGTGATTTTTGCCGTGAACATCCGCTGCAATAGCGCCGCCAACTGTCACAAACTTACTGCCGGGTAGAACCGGCACAAAAAGTTGTTTGGGGATGACGACTCTGAGAACAGAATCGAGACTAACACCTGCACCGCAATGAATAATGCCATTTTCAGAATCCAACGACAAAAAGCCATCTAAAAACCGGCTGCTCATTACAAGTTCCGCCAAGGCGCTATCGCCATAGCTTCGACCAGCGCCACGGGGGATTATTTTGCCTTCACTTGCATGTGCTTGAAGAAGGCGCCTGAGTGCAGGGCCATCAAGTGGCTCTAGCACGGTGGCGATGGTTCGCGGATAGCGTCCCCAGCTGTCAAGAATCATTTTTATCCTTAAGAATTAAAAACGAAGCGTTTATCAAGTTGATATTTTATACCATAACCGATCGCTAGTCCGATGACAGCGCCGCTGTAGCGTGCAAATTTGGTCCCAAAATAACTGTCAAAACCGAATTCGAATCCCCAAAATAACAAGGTGGTGCAAACCCCAGTAAGGCTGTAGGCACTAAATTTCGCCAATGAATCTCGGGCTGTTGTTGATTTATTCCTAAAAATAAAGCGCTTATCCATTATGTATTTGCTTACCAGACCAGTGGCAGTGCCGGCGACTATCGCTATCTCTAGGCTATAGGTTGCTTTTATAAGAGAAATTGATGCTTCTTGGGTGAGCAAATTAACTAAAGTGGCGATAGTCGCAAAGATGCAATACAGCATCGCGGTGTTTAATGCGGTCATAGGCGGTTCACAATTAGGTCGCAGGTGAATGATAGCTAGATAATAGCCAGGCGACAGTTGGGTCACCGGCAGGTCAGTTTCAGTGCATTGCTATCACCGATACGGCTCCATTAATTGCCTATTATGCTGTCACGTTCGGCAGGTATACTACAGTTCTTTTTAGTCTCCATGATTACACATCAAAAGGTTCAGTCTCACTAGGTTTTTAACCGTCTGAGTTGTCTTAATGAATACACTATAACCACAATGCGAAAATCTTATGACAGTTTTTGAGTTCACCCAAAAGCTTGCCCGCGAGGCAGGCGAATTAATAGTTGATCAGCGCAACAACGCGCAGCTCACCCATCAGTATAAAAATGGCCAAGAGTTAGTAACGAATGCTGATTTGTTAGCTGATAAATTGATCACAGACAGTATAAAAGCAAGTTATCCGGGCCATCATATCCTCTCTGAAGAGTCTTCTCCTGAGGCTATTTCAATTGCCGACCTTGACGCGCCACTGTGGATTATTGACCCTATCGATGGGACCGTAAATTATGCTCATGGGCACATTCAATCGGCGGTTTCCATTGCTTATATTGAAGCGGGAAGAATCTGTCATGGCGTAGTCTTTAATCCCTTTACAAATGAGATGTTTACGGCGCAGCTTGGTGGCGGCGCCCACCTTAACGGCAAGGCTATTTCAGTTGCTGATGAAACGGATCTGCGCCGCAGTATAATTGCGACAGGATTTCCCTACGACAAAGCCACTATCGAGCCGATTTTGAAGCGCGTGGCGGCAGTGCTGAGGGAATGCGCTGATATTCGCCGTCTAGGGTCCGCAGCGCTCGATATTTGCTGGATAGCAACCGGTAGATTGGATGGATATTACGAGAGCTTAAGCATTTGGGACTTTGCTGCCGCGCAGCTTGTGGCTCGTGAGGCAGGCGCTCAATGGGGGCATTTCAGCGAGGTTCCCGAAGGCGTAGACCCACAGTTCTATGCTCAAGACATCTTGGTGGCGAATCCAACCCTCTATGCTAAGTTACTGACGCTCTTGCAAAATGTGGATTATGACAATTAATTCTATGAATATCATAAGGTTTAAACGTTGTGCATGAGGGGCTGAGAGGCTTAAAAAAGGGATCAAACGAAGGTCCACTAATTGATTAAAAGCGTTCTAAACCTTAGAGTAAGAGAGTTTTGTGGCAGCGCTAGGTCAATTTTTTGATCAATTCGCTAAATTGTTTTGAAAGCTACAATCCATCGGGCTTTGATAAAACTGTTCCGCGGCATTCAGCCAAGAACTAAGGTTCAAATTGGCAGGCGAAACAATAATAAAACAGTCACAGTGATATTATTTTAGGAGATTACAGTGAAAACAATGACCATGTTGAAAACCGCCGCATTCTTTTTGGCTTTGGCACCTGCTATCAGCAGTGCTGCAGACAGAGTGGGCGACTTTTCTTTATTAGACCAAGACGGCTATAACCACAGCATGAGCTGGCTTGACGATCACAAAGCAGTGGCACTGCTTGTGCAAGTCAACGGCAGTGCAGCGACCGAAGCTGCTATCCCTGCTTTTAATGCCTTAAGAGCGGAATACGATGCTAAAGGCATCGAGTTCTTCATGATTAACCCAATGGGTAAAAACAATCGTGCTGAAGTTAAGGCAGAGCTTGCTGAATACGGCATTGATATTCCCGTGCTGATGGACGATGCCCGCCTTATATCCGAGGCGTTAGGTATTGCTCAAACCGGTGAAGTTGTTGTCTTTAACCCGAGTAAATTCACTATTGAATATAGGGGCTCTGTATCTGGCGCTCGAGCCGCTCTCGCTGAGATCGTTGCAGGTGACGCAGTTAGTACTGCGATGGTAGCGGCGACTGGTGAAACCATTTCTTATCCAAACAGTGATTCGATCTCCTACGCTAAGGATATCGCGCCTGTTTTGGCTGATAACTGCTCAAGCTGTCACCGAGAAGGCGGGATCGCACCATTTGCTATGGACAGCCATGCAATGGTTCAAGGCTGGTCTCCAATGATTCGCGAAGTATTAATGACTAAGCGCATGCCTCCGGGCCAGATTGATAGCCATGTTGGTGACTTCACCAATGGCATGGTTTTAGCAGATCAAGATATCCGTAACGTGATTGCGTGGGCTGAAGCCGGTGCGCCTAAAGACGGTGATGAAGATCCGCTAACACAGCTTACCTGGCCTGAGTCTAAGTGGGCGTTTGGTGAGCCTGACTACATTATTGAAATTCCTACTCAGCAGGTTCCAGCGACTGGGGTGTTAGATTACAGAGACCTTGCGATCACGATTGAAATTGAAGAGGATCGTTGGTTACGTGGCAGCCAGTATCTAGCAGGAGACCCAACTGTCCTTCACCACACAATCAATCGGCTAGATTTTCCTGATGATACTGGCCGACGTGGTTTCTTAGGTAGTGGCAATCCGGATAAGGCGAGCATTACTGCTTATATTCCAGGTGCCGATCCTGTATGGAATCCTGACAACACTGGTGGGTTGCTTAAAGCTGGCTCTGTTCTTAATTTGAACCTGCATTACACAACGACTGGCCGTGAAACTATAGACGACAGCAAAATTGGTCTTTGGTTCTACCCAGAAGGTGAAGTACCAGAAGAGCGTATGTCTGGCGCATGTGCGTGTATTTTTCCACCGAGATGGACTTCGATTCCTCCTAACGATCCAGATTTCGAACAGCAGGCTTCTATTACTATTCGCAAAGATGCAAATATTATGAGCTTTACTCCGCACATGCATTTCCGTGGTAAGTACATGCGTTTCTTCGCTGACTTCCCGGATGGTTCTAGCGAAGAGTTGATTAACATTGCCCAATACGACTACGCTTGGCAGCGTGCTTATACGCTAACTGAGCCAAGATTCGTGCCCGCTGGAACTAAGATCCGTGCGGTTGGTGCTTTCGATAACTCTGGCCAAAACCCAGCTAACCCTGATCCAGAACGAGAAGTTCCATGGGGACAGCAGAGTTGGGATGAAATGTTCTTCGGCGCTGTAAGCTGGAAGTACACTGAACAAGGCGGTGAAGACTAAAAGCTTCGCTGTTGGGAAAAGCTCGGCTTAGCCGGGCTTTTTTTTGTCTGAGCATTAGGAAATTATGACGCTTGCGAGCAGCCCGAATTGGGTTTCATAACACACTGCTGCAAACTTTTGCGAAGCTGCCTAATCGAAATTTACAGTGGCTTCTAACGGGCGCGCTAACCCGAAGGTCGACAAGTATAGCTTGCTCAAAGGCGGTTTGCCTTTTGTTGCCTTCGGACAGTATTTTTGTGTTCCTCAAGGTTTTTGCTGTTTTCTTTTGTAGCCACAGGCCACACATAAATTAAGCAGCTAACTCACATCAGTCCCCTATCGCTTTTCTATATATTGCCTACATCCATCTAAAGCGGCTAGGCCCACCCACGTTCTCTAACTGCCCAAGGGGCGTTCCAGGCTTTGACCATTTCTGCGACGTTAGAATCGTCCCTCATTTTAAAATGGAGGCACAGTGAGAATGAGTTTCTTTGTTTGTTGGAGGCGCCGCTCTACCTTCACCAGTGAGCGCTCTTCAGGGTTTGGATCTGGCGGGGTTGTTGGTGATATTAACAAGAAAAAACGTGGTTAAGGGTATGCTGTGTGCCGTATGAAACCTCAGTGGTTGCTCGATAAGCGAGCACTTGCGATTTTTCTAGTCTGATTTAGCGTGTAGTAGTGCTTGTTAGTTTTCTTCTCGCAAGTTATCAGCAATAAGTGATTCGCGATCTCTGTCGTAAGAATTCCTTGAGTCAGTTCGCTTAATCTGAGAAACCGGCGCTTGAATCGTAGCACTTGGAGTTGTTGCTCTGGTTGTTCGAAGATTAGCGCTATTTTGATAAAGGGTGGTTGCGCATAGCCACAGTTGACGACAATACGCAGAGTTCGCATCGAAGCTGTTACCTGCAAGATTTTTCGGCGAGGTCTCGCAAGCTGCAAGACAACACACCAACATAGTTACAATAAGGTTCTGCCTACCACCTCCTGAATTAATAGCTACCCTCATAGGTATTATGAGGGTAGCTTGATGCTGAAAGCCAAGTCCTTCAGAGCCCTGATGGGCTTCAAAAGTTGTCGACTAATGAGATGGCTAACCGGGGATGGTTCTAGCTCTGTGTCACTTTCACCATCTTCTTATTGTCAAAACGCTTCAGGATAGTTGGCAAATAAAGAAGATCGAGTACCAAAGCTAAAACCACAATCGGCACCAGAAGCTTTGCCGCTTGCTGAAAGTAGATGGTATGAGCACCAATTAGAATGGTTGTGCCTAGTGCTAAAACTAACGTTGTAATGGATAGTGCCGGTCCTGCTGTAAGTATTGCATGGTCGATGGATTCTTTTTTATCGGTGCCTTCTCGTCTGCGGTCCAAATAATGGCTGAGTAGATGCACGGTGTCATCAACTACGAGACCAATGCTAATGCTAAAAAGCATCATTACGAAAGGGTCGAGTTGGCCTACGAAAACCGCCCATATACCGAAGACGATGGTAGCGGGTAACAGGTTAGGTATGACGCTTAGAATCCCAAAATAGACACTTCTTAGACCAACAATCAGGCTAAGTGTAATTAGTAAAAGACTTACCGAATAACCTTGTAGTAACTCAATAGTCACCAGTTCATCCATTCGAGAGAACAGGAGTATTGAACTGCCATGAAGCAAGCTTAGCTCTGGGAAATCTTCAGCAAACTGGTTTGTTATTTTTTCATCTAAATTCAAAAGCTCTTGATTGCTAGAGGGCACTACATTGATGAATAAATTGATTACCGAATAGTCTTCGTCGATAAAGCCTAGCAGGGGGAAGTCCTCGCTTTGAACAAGTTCATAACCTGCTAGGTGGTTTCCAACGACATTAACAGAGTCCGGAATAACATATTCTTCTGGCTTACCCTGTCTTAAGTAACGATTAATGGTTTTAATAACATCGACGATGCTAGTGGCAGATTCCACCTCTGCCTGCTCGGATAGCCATTCATTAAAGTTATCGACTCTGCGCAGAAGTTCCGGCTGAATTGCGCTGTCTCGGCCTCCTGTTTTAATACCATAATTCAGCGATGGGCCTCGGTTCATCCGCTCATTGATGACATCGTAGTAATCTCGAAGCTCGGTGTCGCCAGCGATAAAATCTATGCGATTAAAATCAGTTTCATTGAGTGGCAACAGGAGAAGCGTCACAACAGCCAAGCCTGTGCATGACCAAAAAATTCTTTTGTCGTGAGTATGGGTAAACAGGCTGATTTTCTTAAGTGGGCCTTGCAGGAAAGGCTTGCCGGTTTTTACTAAAGCTTCAGCATTGGTGAACTGAACCAACAGGGCCGGTACCAACAGAAAGGTAAGCAGGTAGGCAAACACAATTCCGATAGCAACGATCTGACCAAAGTCTTGAATAGCCGGTGAGGAGCACATGTTTAATGACGAAAAGCCGATTGCGGTGGTTAGTGCGGCAAGACTCACTGGCTTGAAGTTATGATTAAGACTAATCTCCATAGCCTTTTCTTTATCTTTATCTTCATCCTGACTCAGAGCTTGCTGGTAAATTGAAATGATATGGACTGAGTTTGCTACCGCGATAATCACTACAACAAGGGGGGCTATGATTGAAATACTATTGAATGCATAGCCTAACAAACCCACCAGGCCGATGGTGCAAATCAGTGTAAAAAGTGTATGCGTAAGAATGCAGAACCCCAGAATAACTGACCGAAAGCAATAACAAATAGTGAGAACGCAAATTAGGATGACGAGGGGCATCAGTGTCGTTAGGTCATCGACCATTGCCTGCTGACTAGACTGCTCTAGCAACACTTCGCTGTTAACCAATATTGTGAGATCTGGGTTGTCACTGCGCAGTTGATCGCGCAGGGTGAGAGCAGCATTTGCAATCTCCATTCTCTGCTGAGATGTCGCTTGGCTTGCATCTAACACAACAGGTGCAAAACTAACCGAGGCATCTCTTGATAAAAGGTTGTTTGTTAGCAGCCGGTCCTTCATTGCTATCTCAGCGAGAGCGGCCAATTCATCGTCACTGTATTGATCTAGCGATTTTGTAAACAAACGACGCTGAGTCTCTGGGGAATAAAAATCTACCAATGTGGTCACCCGCTGAGCCATCGGGATATCTTCATAGGAGGTTTTTAGTGACGCAATAGCATTTAGAATAGGGCGGCTAAAAACAGTAGTATCAGCATCTGCCAAGAAAACGTAGGTTACGGTAAGTTGGTTAGGGAACTTATCGTCTAGTTCGTTAAACTCCTCAAGATAGGGGTCACTGGTGCTAAGCAGGGCGGTGAATGATGTGTTAAAGCTCAGGTTAAATACACCGTTTGCGAGTAGCAGCGTCAGCAGGACAGCGAATACGGTGAGTAAGCTGCGGTAGCGGACAGTGACGTCTGAAAGGGTCTTACTTAGAGTCGAGCTCATTGAATTGGGTTAAATCCTAAAAAGGTTAAATTCTAAAAAGGTTAAGGTCTAAAGCGACCACGAGTAACTAACTCACGTCTCTCTGCAGTACGTTATCCAGCTCCGGACGCCATTGCTAAGAAATTTTTGCTTGTGCAGTATAAAGTAAAACTTCCGTGTCCAGTTGCGCCGAGGTGCATTTAGTGGCACCAAGCTGCCGCGTTTGAAGGCATCAACTAATGTTATCTTTGAGAGGCAACCTATTCCTAGGCCAGCTTCGACTGATCGTTTAATCCCCTCTGTATGCTGTAACTCCAAGCGTAGGTCCAGATTGGAGAGAATGCCTGTCATTGCTCTGTCAAATGCCTGGCGGGTGCCAGAGCCCTGCTCACGGACAATCCACTGGGCATCCAATAAATCCTGTTCGCTCAGCTCACTTTTGCCTGCATAAGGGTGATTGGGAGCGCAGAAAAGGGCTAGCTCGTCCTCGCGCCAGTACGAGACGTCTAAGTCAGGGTCTTGTGGTTCGCCCTCTATTAATCCTACATCCAGTTCAAATTTCTTAACTTTTTGAACAATTGCCGCCGTGTTCTCTACAGTAAGCTCTATTTTCGCATCTACGTGCTCTTGCATAAATCTGGCCATGATCCCAATGGCGAGATAGTTGCCGATGGTCAGCGTGGCACCAACCTTTAAATCTCCAACTTCAACATCCAGTGAGAGGGTGTTTTCCAGCTCTACGGCTCTAGAGATCAGTGCGGCGACTTTTGGACGAATCAGCTGGCCATGCCCATTGAGCTGCACGCGTTTACCGATGCGGTCGAACAAACTGACCTTAAAGCGGTGCTCCAGCTCCATCAGAGCCGTGCTAGCGGCTGACTGGGACATCGCCAGCTCATGCGCAGCATGGCTTACATTTTCATGAGCTGCGACGGCTAAGAATACTTGCATTTGTTTTAGAGTAAATTTCATTGCTTGGCTGTTTGCATTGTTCTTCTGTCCGCAAGCCTATATTTATAAAATAGATAAAGGATATAAATAATATCAATTTTACAGATAATAGCTATAGCGCGTATAGTTGTCGCCAAATTAATTCGAGGAGTAAACCGTGGCTAAGATGTCCACTCAAAGCGTCACTCAGGTGCATCACTGGAATGACTCGCTGTTTAGTTTCAAAACCACCCGAGATCAGTCGCTGCGCTTTGAAAATGGTCATTTCGTGATGATTGGGTTAGAAGTAGATGGCAAGCCGCTAATGCGGGCCTACAGTATTGCGAGTCCGAACTACGAAGAGGAGTTGGAATTTTTCAGTATCAAAGTTCAGGACGGCCCACTGACGTCAATATTGCAGAACATTAAGATCGGAGATGAACTTTTTGTCTCCAGTAAACCTACCGGCACCTTGGTTGTTGATCATTTACTGCCGGGTCGCAATTTGTACCTTATTGCTACAGGCACAGGTTTGGCACCGTTTATCAGTATCATCCAAGATCCTGAGGTTTATGAGCGTTACGATAACGTGATCTGCACCCACGGTGTGCGTTACGTTTCCGAATTGGCCTATCAAGACTTGATCGAAAACTCGCTGCCGAAAAATGAGTTCTTTGGAGAGGAAGTGACTAAACAGCTGCTCTACTATCCAACTGTGACTCGCGAAGATTTTCGCAATCAGGGACGATTGACCGACCTTATGACGTCAGGCAAGCTGTTTGAAGACATCGGCCTGCCTACTCCAGACCCAGAGCAAGACCGTTTCATGATCTGTGGCAGTCCCAGTATGTTAAAAGATACCTGCGATATTATCGATGGCTGGGGTTTTAAAGAATCTCGCCAGGGAATTAAGGCCCACTATGTGATTGAGCGGGCTTTCGTAGAGTAAAAGCTCAAGGAAGAAGAGAGCGCGCTTTTAAGCCTCGCGCCATTTTCTATAGCGGCGGGTTTGTAGGCGATTTTTTAGCTGGTCACTGAGCGTGGCCAGCGCTGGTGATAACTTTAATTTTGGCGGCTTACCCGAAGCCAATCTTTTTAATTGGGTTTTAGATACCGACATAAGCCCTAAACTGGCCAGGGTCTTTGAAGACCAATTAATTTCTGGCAGATTAACGGAAGAAGATTGTCCTGCCTTCCATAAATTGGGCAAATCCGGATTAAATGCCAACCCGCGGCCAAGCCCCAAAACCTTTACGCCGAAACCTTGTTCATCTTCAGTCAGTGCACCTCTGGCCACTTCAGGGCTTAAAATTCCCCCTGTCACCATGATAGGGATTGATACGACGGAGGCTATCTCGCGGGCGAATTTGATAAAATACGCTTCGCGCTTTGAGGTTTTTGTGTGGTCGGTTGTGCCAGTCATGGCAGGGCTTTCGTAATTTCCTCCCGACATTTCTAAAAGATCTAAGCCAATTTTTTCAAGCTCAATCGCTACCCATTTCGCGTCGTCCAGTTGGAAGCCACCTTTCTGAAAATCAGCTGAGTTCAGTTTTACGGACAAGCAAAAACTCGGCGATACCGCAGCTTTTACAGCTTTCAATGTGTCCAATAAAAAACGTGCACGGTTCTCTAGCGAGCCTCCCCACCGATCCGTTCTGTTATTGACCAGCGGCGACAAAAACTGACTAATTAAATAACCGTGGGCGGCGTGAATTTGAACGCCGCTGAAACCCGCCCGCTCCGCCAATTGGGCCGTATGTGCGAACCGCTGGATAAGTGTTTCAACTTCCGAGCTTTGCAGTGCCCGAGGCTTTGCAAGCAGCTTATCGAACCCTGGGATATTTACGGCGATATCCGATGGGCCAACCGCTTGTTCACCCATAGCCGCATAAACCTGCCGGCCGGGATGGTTAATTTGCATCCAAAAATGGGCGCCGCCAGCTCGACCGGCTTTTGCCCAGGTCTTAAACAAATCCAAATGGCTGTCATCTTGAAGAACTACGCCTCCAGGGCCGGTCATTGCGTCCGGCGCGATCATGACGTTGCCGGATATCTGCAAGCCAACGCCACCCTCTGCCCAGCGCTGATAAAGAGTGAACAGTTTTTGTCCTGGTAGCTGACCCTCGATTGAAAGATTTTCTTCCATCGCTGCTTTGCATAACCTGTTCGGTAGCACTGCACCATTGGGAAGAGTCAGAGGTCTAAATAAAGAATCTATTTTCATGTGCTTATCTTTTCAAAAATGGCTAACGGTTGGTGAATATTCTTGCCGAATTTACTTAAGCTAATGGGCTAAATTTTTAATCCAAATTATTTGGTGGAATGTAGGGTTATAATCATGCTTGCTATGTCTTGGTTATTGCTAGAAATTTCGAATACCATGTTTAGCCAATCGGTTTCATTCAAGTCACTGGTCATGAGTTTAGCAATTCCAATGTGCTGGGAGCTATGGCTTCATCGCTTAGAAAAAATTCAGCCACAGCTTTGGATTTTGCAACCGCCAGCCGCGTCAATGCGGTGGCCGCATTTTTTTTTGATCTATAAGGCGTCGTCGCACGTGGCTGTTGTAAACCAAGATGTCTAAGAATGGGTTAGCTAAAAATGGGCAAACTAAGGCCAGATCAGATGCAACCTCAGGCTATTCGGCCGATGCCGTATGCAGCAGCTGGATTTGAGTTTAAAGTATAGGCTGTGTGAAGACGAGGTAAAGTTTCTCTAGAATATTTCTGCGCCGAGTCATTAGCAGTTCCTCAGAGTCTTGAGTCAGTGCTAAGGCGTCGTCAACCTTCTGACTGACTGAGGCAGTCTTGAGCGTGAGCGAGTCTTGGGCCGCTGAAACTGTTGGTATTTCTAGCATAGCGCTGGCCACCCCTGAAGCGCGTCGCCAAGCTTCACCAGTACTTCCCGCTCCGGTGCAGCAAAATCAGCTCGGCCTAGGAGAAAACGAATGCTTTCTAGAGCCAACAAGATTGCTAAGCAATCGAAATGGCGCCGCTACGATAGTAGTTGATACATTACTAAATGCTCTGCAGACAGCTGGGCTAAAATTAAATTCTGGAGCGCTGAGGTCGCCTGTAATAGGAATTTCTAGGTCGATAATACACGTTCCATCCCTGAGTAGGGCAAGTGCTAGATCCAGCGGTAGATCCATCGTGTCTGGATGGTTGAACCGGTTGCCTAATTTGAGCTCACTCAAGCCAAGCTGATTATTGGCCTCCAGTTCGTCGTCCTTTAGGTCATAGGTCAGGATAAGATCGACGTTGCTTTGAGCGATTTCTCGGTCAGCGAATTTAAGAATACAGGGAGTCATAGAGGGTATGGTTAT
>MDTF01017696.1_pt1 | contig 20216 bp, 21 predicted proteins | sample 811191 | NCBI WGS metagenome assembly MDTF01 (sample SAMN05326649, study PRJNA326480) | marine metagenome | isolation source: seawater | place: Southern Ocean | collected 2011
CCGTGTCTTAAGACAAAGTACCATTGGCGCTGAAGGGCTTGACTTCCGAGTTCGGAATGGGATCGGGTATTGCCCCTTCGCAATAATCACCAGGCAGCGATCTTATATTGATAATTTTTTTAAAAAGCAACAAATAAAGATATATAGGTGGTTTGAAAAACACCATAATACTATATAAAGTGATTAAATATGCCCTCAAATAAAAACTTTGGAACTACATTTGGAATAATCTTTTTAATTGTATCAGTTTACATCTATATAAAATTTGAACAGTTAAATATATACGTGTTAATAATTTCTATTCTATTTTTTTTAGGTGCAATCACTAATTCTAAAGCTTTAAACCCTCTAAACAAATTTTGGTATAAATTTGGTATTTTTTTGGGAAATATAATCTCACCATTAACTATGGGTGTAGTGTACTTTGGAGTTGTCACACCAACAGGCCTAATAATGAAAATATTAGATAAAAATTTGTTAAATTTAAAAAAAAATGACAAAAAGACTTACTGGATAGATAGAAATAAAAAAAAAATAAATTTTAAAAAACAATTTTAATGTGGACTTTATAAAAGAATTTCTTAATTTTATTTATGAAAGAAAAAAATATTGGTTATTACCAATTATTTTTGTTTTATTAATTTTTGGTGGATTAATAATATTAAGCCAAGGGTCAACTATTGCCCCTTTTATTTATACTATATTTTAATGACTAAAATTTTAGGAATTTCTGCTTTTTATCACGATAGTGCTGCCTGTCTTTTAGATGATGGAGAAATAATCTCGGCGGTTCAAGAAGAGAGATTTACAAGAGTTAAGCATGATTCTCAATTCCCTTCTCATTCTATTGAATATATTCTAGATTTTTCAAAAATAAAATTAAATGATTTGGATTATATTGTTTTTCACGAAAAGCCTTTTTTAAAGTTTGAGAGATTATTGGAAACTTATGTTGCTTTTGCTCCAAAAGGATTTTGGCAATTTACTAAAGCTATGCCTAAGTGGTTAAAAGAAAATCTTTTTCAAAAAAAGATGATTGTAGACTGCTTAAAAAAAATTGATAAAGATTTTAACAATATAAATAAAATTCATTTTTCGGAGCATCATTTAAGCCATGCAGCAAGCGCTTTTTATCCATCCCCTTTTAAAGACGCTATTATACTTACTGCTGATGGTGTTGGAGAGTGGGCAACAACTACTGTAGCAATTGGCCATAATGAAGAACTTAATATTGTAAAAGAAATTAATTTTCCACACTCGCTTGGTTTGTTATATTCTGCTTTTACCTATTACTGTGGATTTAAAGTTAACAGTGGGGAGTATAAACTAATGGGCTTAGCGCCATATGGTGATCCAAAATATAAAGAAATTATTAAAAAAAAACTTATTGATATAAAGAATGATGGATCTTTCCATTTAAATCAAAAGTATTTTAATTATGCAACTGGTTTGACAATGACAAATTCCAATTTTGATAGCTTATTTGGAAAAGGACCCAGAAATAGTAATAAAGAAGATATCAATCAATTTCATATGGACATTGCTGCATCAATTCAAAATGTTACTGAAGAAATTATAATTAAAATAGTTAAATCACTAAAGGAGGAATATAAAATTGAAAATTTATGTATGGCTGGTGGTGTTGCTTTAAATTGTGTTGTGAATGGAAAAATTATGAAAGAAAAATTATTTAATAATGTTTGGGTTCAACCTGCATCTGGAGATGCAGGAGGATCTCTGGGCGCTGCTCTAGCTTTGTGGCATTTAGATTTAAAAAAAAAGAGAGCAATTGAAGACCATGACAAAATGCAAGGATCGTTCCTCGGTCCAGAATATTCACAAGAGTTTATTGAGAAAAGTTTAATTGAAATAGGTGCTGACTTTATAGTTATAAACGATGAAGAAGTGCTAGAAAAGACTGTTAATGATTTAATTAATAGTGACGCTATAGGATGGTTTCAAGATCGAATGGAATTTGGTCCAAGGGCATTAGGCTCAAGATCAATTATTGGTGACCCAAGATCAGAAAATATGCAAAAAAATTTAAACTTAAAAGTAAAATTTAGAGAAAGTTTTAGGCCCTTTGCACCATCTATTCTTTTGAGCGATATTAATGAATGGTTTAAGTTTAGTGATGAAAGTCCATACATGTTATTTGTTGCTGAATTGAAAGATGAATTAAGATTAAAAATGAATGATGAGGATAAAAAACTTTTTGGAATTGAAAAACTGAAAATTAAAAGATCAATAATTCCAGCAGTCACACACATAGATTACTCCTCAAGGATACAAACAATAAAAGAAAGTACTAATAAGAAATTTTTTAAATTATTAAAAAAATTTAAAGAAAAAACAGGTTGTCCAATTATTATTAACACGTCTTTCAATGTTAGGGGGGAACCTATTGTTAATACCCCAGCAGATGCATTTAATTGCTTTATGGGAACTGATTTAGATAAATTAGTAATTGGAAATTGCTATCTAGAGAAAAATAAACAAAAAAAACATTTATTGAACAATTATCAAAATAAATATGAGCAAGACTAGAATTGTAGTTAAAATCTTTATACCTTTTATTTTATTTTTTTTATTTTTTTTTGAATTATTTAGTTTTATAAGTTCAAAATTAAATCTTTTAATTTTTAATAATACACCTAAAATATACCTTCAAGAAAGTAAGTTTAGTGTTGCGACTGAATGGAGAGATGAAAAAAATATTTGGGGTGCATGGCATAAAATAGATTTTCAACAAAGTCATCAGTCAGATTGTTTTGATGTTATTTACAAAACTAACAACATAGGTGCGAGAGATGCTAAATTTAGTATCAATGAAAAAAAAATAAAAAAAACATTTATCTTATTGGGTGACTCTATGATGGAGGGGTATGGATTAAATAAAGATGAAATGTTTGAAAATATTATTGAAAAAGAAAACAATTTAAATGTACTAAACTTTGCTTCTGGAGGAGACTTTGGACCTCTACAATATCATTTAATTTATCAAAATATGGCTAAAAATTTTAAACATGATGGAATTATTCTTGTTTATTTTCCACAGAACGACCTTACGGACAACAATTATGAAATATGGAAAAACAATGGATGGAATAAATTTAATGATCTAGAAAGACATAGGCCATATTCAATTTACAAAAACAATGGATATAATCATTTCATACCAGTTGGTGCAAAAAAATCTGATCATTTTCAATATGAAGTAAATGAAAGAAGATATCAAATGATAAAATTTTTAATTAATTATACCTGGAGTGCTAATTCACTTCGTACTTTATTATATTTATATAGATCTGTCGGTAGGAAAAACCAAAACGGCAATATTTATAAAGATACTAACTATAGTTCATTTTATGATTTCAATAAAAATTTACTTGATGAAAATATCTACTGGATGAAGTCTATTTTTAAAAACTCTACAAACTTAGAAAACTATTTAATTATTCTGCCAAGTAAAAATGATATGAAAACTCATAATAAATATAAAAATCAGAATAATATTGCTAAAGAGTTAATGGCTAAATTTGACTCAGAGACCTATAGCAATCTCAATATAATCAACCTAATTAATTACTTGCCAAACGATTATGAAAAAATTTTATTGAAATGTGATGATCACTACAGTTTTTATGGTAATCAATGGATATCTAATATTTTTAAAAAGTATAAAAAAAGATAAATCTTAAATAATTTAACTAAAGATTAATTTACTTAAACTATAAAGCTTTATGTTCTTTTTTTATTGTGCAGATTGTCTTAATTAGGTTATTTTTTATTAATGGTTCACTAAACGAGAGAATAAAATTTCCAAACTTTATATTTGCTCTAGGATAATCTTCATGATCAAGCATTCTTATTTGATCATATAGCTTATCCAGGTTATTTATCTTTTTTGTAATTCTTGAATTTTCAGGTTTAAGTCTTTTAAAGGTACTTTTTTTTCCAACTTGTTTCTTTGGTATCAAATTTTTATGAATTATTGACTCAATCATTATAAAAATTTTATTAGAAATATCAAAAAAAATGTCTTGTAAATTTCCTTTTAAAATAATATTTTCTTTACAATAAATTGGCCCACTATCAATTAAATCAGTAACTTGAATAGCGTTCACGTAGGTTTTGTAAATTCCTCTTATAATTAAATTCTGTATTGGGCTCCCCCCTCGATGTTTGGGTAAATTACCTGTATGGAAAACTACACAATTAAAATTTTCATAAATTTTTTTTGGTATTTTATGACTCCAATGAGGGAAAAAAATATACTCAATCTTTTGTTTTTTTAATTTTTTAAAACTTAATTGATTTTTTTTTGTGATTTTAATAAATTTTTTTATATTATTCTTTTGAGATTCAATAAACCAGTATTTTGAGCAAGCAATTGCATGTTTCATCGTATGATTTTTCTTATGATCTCAAAAGATTCTGCCATATTAATTCCTGACTGATTTCCTCTAATTTTTGCTAAATTTTTAATTCCATCTAAAGATCTAGAGTGAGGCTTTTTTTTTATTTCAGACTTATACATTTCTAAAGCTTTTGATTTTTTGTTCCAATATTTTTTTATATCAATGAATAAATTTGGTAGAAAATTTTTTCGACCTTTAATTTGTCCAAAGTCGGTTGCAGAAGGTACTTCAAATGTTCTTAGTTCTGTTGTTTGAGAATTTGGTAAAGGTCTAAAAGAAGTCAATGTTGCATCTGCAATTATTCTATGATCAATATTTAAGTCATTAAAATTATGAGTATAAACTATCGAAGGATTAATTTTATTTTTAACTTTTTCTATTTCTTTAATAATTTTTAACAATGGTACTTTATCAAGTTGATTATCTGGATAATTTAAATTTTTAATCCACTTAAATCCTAAATATTTAGATACTTTTTTGGCAGCCTCATGTCTTTCTTTTATCTTTTTATTATTTTTTAAAGATCTTGAGGATATTCCATCTGTAAATGAAATAACAAACACTTTGTAACCTTCCTCTACATGTTTGCAGATAGTTCCTCCACATCCAAGGGTCTCGTCATCTGTATGTGCTACGGTAATTAATATATTTTTATTTTTCATTATATGAATTATATTATTCGTATTACTATGAAAAAAAACAAATCAGATCAATTAATAAATAAAATTCAGAGTATTAGATCTAAAAATAATAACAATTGGATGGATATTCTTCGATTAGGATTCAAACATGACCCCAAAAGAGCTTCTACAATTATGAAAAATATATATCAAGATGATAAAAAAATTAGTGCCTTAGTTAAAAAGCTTTACGAATATAATAAATAAATCTGATGAAAAAAAAAGGTGCAGAGTTAATTGCAGAGATTTCTGCTAATCATTGTGGAAGTTTAAATCTAGCAAAAAAACTAATTAGTTGTGCAAAAAAAAATAATGCTGATGCAGTTAAAATTCAGACTTATACAGCAGATACAATGACCATCAAGTCGCACAAAAAAATTTTTAGAATAAAAAATGGTATTTGGAAAGGTTATAGACTTTGGGATCTCTACAATGAAGCATACACTCCATTTGAGTGGCACAAAGAATTATTTGAATATTCAAAAAAAATTGGTATCCAAATATTTAGTACTCCCTTTGATGAAACGGCTGTAGATTTCTTAGAAAAATTAAATTGTCCTAGGTATAAAATAGCTTCATTCGAGATGACAGATCTTCCATTGATTAAAAAAGTAGCTCAAACAAAAAAACCAATTATAATTTCTACAGGAATGGCTTCTTTAAAAGAAATTGAAGAGAGCTTCGATACAGCAATCAAGTATGGCGCAAAAGATATTACTCTTCTTTATTGTGTAAGTAATTATCCTTCAAAAGCTAATGATTATAATATGCACAATATATCAATACTAAAAAAAAAATTTAAATGCAAAATTGGTTTCTCTGATCATTCATTGGATAATAGAATAGCTATATCGGCTGTTGCAACAGGAGCTGTAATGGTTGAAAAACATATAGCTTTAGAAAATCAAACAAAAGGGCACGATATTAAATTTTCAATAAAAGGAAAGATGATAAAAAAATTTAAAGATGATATTTTATTTGCTAGTAAATTATTTCAAGAAGATCACTTTTTAAGAAATAAATCAGAAGATAAAAGTAAAATATTTAGAAGATCTATATTCGCAGTTAATGATATAAAAAAAAACCAGATATTTACTACTCAAAATATTAGAAGGATAAGGCCAAACAATGGTGTTGAGCCTAAATATTATTTTAAACTATTGGGGAAAAAGTCACCAATTAATATTTCTAAAGAGACACCAATTACAAAAAAAATCTTAAAACTAGTTAATATAAAACTTATATGAGAATAATAAAATTTTTTATTATTCTATGTATTTCAATACTGCCATTTAATTATATAAGAATTTTTTTTTATAACCTCTTTCCACATTATAAGATTGATAAAGAGAGTTATATTGGCTGGTTTAGTTTGATAATTTGTGAAAATTTTAAAGTATCTAATTGTAATATAGATAAATTCAATTTTATTTTTGTCAATAATTTTGATGGAAAAGATTCAAATATTAATAAAATGAACAAGTTTTTTAATATAAACACAATAAATATAAATCAATCCAAAATTGGGAATAAAAACAAATTTATTGGGGAGCCAAAAATTTCGTCAGAAACAAAATTTTATTTAGGACTTAAATCTAAAATCTCTGATAACAATTATTTTGACTTAACACATGACATTGAAATTTATGAAAATTGTTATTTAGGTTCACATATTCAGATATGGACCCATGGTTTTAATGAAAAAAGAGAAATAAAAACTAAAAATGTATTTTTAAAAAAAGGATGTGTAATTAAAGATGCATGCTTAATATCAATGGGTGTTACAATTGGTGAAAATGCAATTGCAGAAATTGGCTCAGTTATTACTAGGGATTTAGATGAAAATAGCTTCTATTATCACGAATTACAAAAACATTAATATATTAATACTTTTTAAAGGGACTGTAAGCTTTATAGCAACTCTACTTCCGTTTAACTTTCTAAGAGTTTTCTTTTTAAATTTAATCCCAGGATTTAAGATTGAAAAAAGTAAAGTTGGAAACTTTAATTTTTTTTTTTCAAAGACAATTAAAATAAATAATTCAAAAATTGGAAATTTTAATTTTTTTTTAATAGAAAGAATTGATTGTAAAAATCATTCAATCATAGGATCTAGAAATGAGATTTTTTCAAAAGCAACTACATCTTACATGTCTTTGAACAAATCACAAATATCAATTAATAGTTTTTTTAGTTTATCGAAAATAACAATGTTTGGTGAAAATGTAGTTTTTGGAGGAATGAACTCAAAAATACTAACAGATGAAAATTGTAAAGAAAAAACAAATTTAGAAAAAAATATTTTTATTGGATCAAACAGTATTATAAAATCAGGGATCTACATAAACAACAATATAGTTATTGGTGCTGGATCGATAATTTTAAATAGTATAGAAACACCTGGATTATATTATTCAAAAAAATTAAATAAATATGAAATTTAATAAAAAAGATACCAGCTTAATATGGAATAAGTATTATCAGGACTTTGAAGATGGAGACTGGTTGGGTAATCAATACCCTAATGAATTTCTAGTTAGGTATGTTTCAAACTTAAGAAAAAAAAATGATATTAAAAATTATTTTAATGACAAAGGTGAGGAAATAGAATTAAAAAAAAATTTTAAGGGTAAAGCTTTGGAAATTGGCTTTGGTGGTCTGGCAAATCTTTTGATGCTAAGTGCAAAAGGTTTTGATTCTACTGGAATTGAAGTGTCTGAAAATTCAGTAAAGAGATCAAATACTTATATTAAAAAAAAGAAAATAAAAAAAATTAAAACTTTAAAATGGGATAAAAATAGCAAAATTTCATTTAAAGATAATACTTTTGATTTAGTTATAGGTTTGCAATGTATTTATTATAATACAGACATCAAATATGTTATTCAAGAAGTTAGAAGAATTTTAAAGAAAGACGGAAATTTTATTTTTTCTTTTTTTTCTAATAAACATGGATACATGAACTACATTGATCATGTTGATAAAAATATAATAAAATGGAGCTCCAAACATCCCAATAAACGGATTGTTGATTCTGAACACTATCACGTTAAATCTAAAGCTCACTTATTAAAGCTATTTAGTGACTTCAAATCTAAAAAAGTTTTCACTTTTGAAACAGACCAGTTACCAATATTTCAAAGTTGGTGGTATATAAATGGCAAAAAATAATTAAATTGTATACTGCTTTAATTCAAACTCGAACTTCGTCTAAAAGGTTAAGGGGAAAAGTTTTATTAAAGATTTTAAATTTAGAGGTTTTTAGAATTGTTTATAATAGAGTTTTAAAATCAAAATTTATAAGTAAAGCAATAATATTAACGACAACCCTAAAAGCAGATGATCTTCTTGTAAAAATTTGTAAAAAAAATAAAATACCTTATTTCAGAGGTAGTAACACAAATGTTTTAAAAAGATATTTTGATGCTTCTGAAAAACATAAATTAAAAAATATTGTAAGAATTACCTCAGATTGTCCTTTGGTAGACCCAAAAATAATAGATCAATTATGCATTAAATTTGAAAATAATAAATTTGATTACATCTCTAATGTAATTAAACCAACCTTTCCCGATGGTTTGGATGTTGAGATATTTAACTTCGAAACTTTGAAAAATACATATATTAATTGTAAAAAAAAAACAGAAAAAGAACACGTAACAACTAAAATGATTCAAAATAAAAGCTTAAAAAAATATAATTTAAAATTAAATAAAAACTTTTCTAATTATAGAGTTACACTCGATACTTTGGATGATTTTAAAAAAATTAAAAAAATATTTGAAAAAGAAAAATCAATTTTTAAACCAAATTTAATAACTGTTTTAAAAGAGATTAATAAAAATAAAGACCAATATAAACACAAACGACCAAATTACTCTTAATGAAAAAGAAATTTACACAAAGTAATTTATTATTAAAAAGAATAGAAAAAAATATACCACTTGCTTCACAAACTTTTAGTAAAAGTAAGTTGTTTTTACCAGATAAAAGAGCTCCTCTTTTTTTAAAAAAAGGTTTGGGGTGCCACGTTTATGACTATGATAATAATAAATATATTGACTTAATTAGTGGACTTCTAAGTGTATCACTTGGCTACAATATAAAAGAAATTGATAAAGCAATTCATAAACAAATAAAAAATGGAGTAACACTTTCACTACCCACTCTATTAGAAAATAAATTAGCTGAAAAAATTATTAAAGCTGTTCCAAGTGCTGAAATGGTTAGGTTTGCTAAAAATGGTTCTGATGTTACTTCTGCAGCAGTAAGATTATCAAGAATGGTCACAGGAAGAAAAATAGTATTAGTGTGTGGTTATCATGGTTGGCACGAATGGTATATTGGTACCACTAGTATGAACGCAGGAATTCCAGCTGAAATGTTTAACAGTACAAAAACCTTTAAATTTAATGATTTAGATTCATTTAATATAATCTTTGAAAAATATAAGAAGGATATTGCGGCTGTAATGCTTGAACCAATGAATTTAGAATGGCCAAATAAAAATTTTTTAAAAAAAATTCAAGAAAAATGCAAAAAAAATAAAACTATTTTAATTTTTGATGAAATTTGTACTGGGTTCAGATTTTCATTAGGGGGTGCTCAAAAATTATTTAATATAACACCAGACTTAACAACATTGGGCAAAGGTATGGGCAATGGATATCCTATCTCTGCGCTTGCAGGTAAAAGAAAAATAATGAAAGAATGTGATAAAATATTTTTTTCATCAACATTTGGTGGTGAGACATTGTCATTAGTAGCAGCGAGTGCTGTAATTGATTTTATTAAAAAAAATAAAGTTATTAAAAAAATAGATACTCTTGGTAAAAAAATCATTACCGAGGTTAATAAACATCTAAAATTAAATAATATTACCTTTGTTGAACTAAAAGGTCATCCATCCTGGTCTTTTTTTGTATTCAAAGATTATAAAAAATATAGCAAAGAAACAATAAAAACATATTTTTTAGAAAAATCAATAAATAATGGAATATTAACATTTGGAACAAATAATTTAAATTATTCGCATAAGTTAAAAGAAATTAATAAAGTGATAATAATTTATAAGAAAATATTAACTTGTATAAAAGATGATATAAACTCGAATAAAAAGTTAATAAATTATAAAGAAATAAAAAATCTTTTTCAAGTAAGGAAGTAAATTATGAAGATTATGACAATCGTTGGTACAAGACCTGAAATTATCAAATTATCAAGAACCATATATGAGCTTGATAGATCATTTAATAATATTTTAGTAAATACAAATCAAAATTTCTCTTATGAACTTGGACAAATATTTTTTAAAGATTTAGGCATAAGAAAACCCAATTATAATCTTAAAGTTGATGACAAAGTAAACTTTAGCACAATAGCCAAAACTATTAACGAATGTGGCAAACTAATGATGAAAGAAAAACCTGAATTAGTTGTTATTTTAGGTGACACTAACAGCTCATATGCTGCAATAAGTGCCAAAAAATTAAAAATACCTATTTTTCACTTAGAAGCAGGAAATCGATGCTTTGATCAAGATGTCCCTGAGGAAATTAATAGAAGAATTATAGACCATACAAGTGAAATTAACTTAGTTTACACTGAGCATGCGAGACAAAACCTTATAAGAGAAGGCATCCACCCTCAAACCATTATTAAAACTGGCTCACCAATGAAAGAAGTAATTGATTTTTATAGAGCTAAAATAGATAAATCTAAAATATTAGATAAACTGAATATTAAAAGAGATAACTATACAATAGTTAGTATTCACAGAAATGAGAACTTAGATATTAAAAATAATTTAAATGAGATATTAAAATCATTAGAATTAATAGCAAAAAAAACAGATAAAATAATATTTAGTACACATCCAGCATTAATTAAAAAATTAAAAAAAATTAAAAAAATAAATTTATTTAAAAAAATAGTAACTTCAATTAAGCCATTATGTTTTACAGATTATATCAAGTTGCAAGAGAACTCTTCTGTAATAATTTCTGATAGTGGCACACTAATGGAGGAGAGCGCAATACTTAATTTAAATTCAATATTAATTAGAAACTCACATGAAAGACCTGAGGGTATGGACAAGACAAGTTTAATCGTTTCTGGATTAAAATATAGAAATATTCAAGAATCTTTAAAAATTATTAAGCAGAATAAATATAAAAGAAAAATGCCTGAAGACTATGATGTTGATGATTTTTCAATAAAAATACCAAAAATAATTTTAAGTTATTTTGGCTATGTAAAATATTTTTTTAAATTAACTAATAATAAATAGTTTTCTTTTATTACTTTTTTCACTAAAATTATTTTTTCTAAAAAAATTTTCTGAAATTAAATTTTTTTTTAACACACGGGCTAAAAATATATAAGGCTTATGGATTGAAATAGCAAAATTAAGTATAGATGATGCAAATCCTTTCTTATGAAATATTGCTTTAATAAAAATTGAAATTTCAATTTTATTTTTATTTAAAAACTCTAACCTTAAGTAACCGATATCAACTAAATTATATTTAATAAGATAAATTTTATTAGTTTTAATAAATTTATCAAACCAAATATGATGTTTTTTTAAATCAATTTTTTCTTTGTTGATAGAATTTGCTCTCATTAATTTACTATTTCTCATTTTATAGATAACAGAACTCATTGATGTATCTGACAAATAATATAAAAATAAATTTGGTTTTACTTTGAGAAGATCTGAGGTAATTAATTTAGAAAACATGAATAATATTTATCAGAAATATATTTATGATGAAATTTATTAATTATTGTATTATTTTTGAAATTATTTAATTTGGTTTTTTTTAAATAAAGAATTTTAGAGAGCCAATTTTCAGTTTTTATAGGATCACAAATATAGTTAATGTTATTATTTACTAGTTCTCTATATACAATTAAATCAGATGCAATAACATTTGCCCCATAAACTAAAGACTCAATTGCTACCATACCAAATCCTTCATAAAGTGAGGGCATTAAGACGAATTTTGAATTTTTTATTAGCCAATTTTTTTCGTTTTCAGTGACATAATTAAGATATTTAATATATTTGGTTGATCTTGGTTTACTGTGTGATCCTAAACCAGCAATAATCAGTTTCTGCTTAATTAAATAACCATACTCTCCAAATAAGTTCTCAATAGTTTTTAAATTTTTATGTGGCAGTCTCGAGGATATACATAGCATATAAGATTTTGCTTTTATATTTAATTTTGATTTATAATTTAATCTATTTTTAAAAATTGGAATATTAATTACTATATTTTTTTTTTTTAATAAAAATCTATTAGTAAATTCACGTTTTATAAATTTTGAAGTGAAAATAATTGTATCAGACCTATGCTTACATAATAAAATATTAAAATAAATCCATAATCTTCGTAAATAAAAAAAATTATTTGGAAAAGTTATTACTTGCGTGTCATGAAATAAATTAATTACTTTAAAGTTTAATTTTATAATAGGAGAATAGATATTTGGACAAAAATATAACTGTTTGATATTAGGTTTATAAAGAAACAGTAATAAAAACCATCTAATTATAAAGTTAATAATTTTATTGTTGGTTAGAAAAATCTTATTATATTTTTTTAAAAATTTATATTTAGTAAGTACATTTTTATTTAAAATAAATATAATTTTGAATTTAGAAAATTTTTTATTAAGAATTATTGATTTAAGTATGTTTTCTATGGAGTATCTGGCACCACCTGAAAATTTATCTTCAACCCAAGCAATATCAATATATAAATTTGATTTTACCATTTAGAAACACCATAAATAATTTGGAGCACACCTCTGCTATTTTTATATTTAGGATTTGAGCCTTTATGATAATTAGTTGTATCTTCAATAAAGCCAGTACCTACTCTACCAGTAAGGCAAATAATTCTATCTTTATACTGACTCTGTATAATTTTTTCATTAATTCTTCTATTTAAATATTCATTAATTTTTTTTGAACCATCTTTTTTAATAAAAAAGTGTGGCCCATCATTTTTACCAACATCAGAAAGATAAAAAAAAAGTTTAAGAAACTTAAAATCATCCACATCATAATGGTAACCAAATTCATTGCCAGGAGGGTTTATATAATTTCTATTCTCATCCATATTACTAAAAGTCCACCATATTTGTGTTGATTGAATTAATGGTTCGGTTTGTAAATAATCTCTAGCAATAGTTAAAAAGAAATTATTATTTGCTATATCATTAATAATTTTAATTTTTTTATGTGGGTTTAAAAATCTACAAACATATATTCCATCATTACTTTTTTTTTGCTTTAAAAAAATTTTAGAATTTTTGTCTCTGTTAGTGAAAAATTTATATTTATTTGACTCAAATACAATTTTGTTAATAATCTTTTTATCTATAATAAATTTTTTGTGTATCCCATTTCTATTCAAATCATTAATGGCTTTTTTATAATTCGTAGATTGTTCAAAAATCTCCTCACCAGATAAGTCTCGCGCTTTAAAGTTTTGTTTTTTAAAAAAATTTATATATATCCAATAAATAAAAAATTTTAATGGTGTTCTTGAGAAAATTCTCATTAATCTTTTATCAAATTTATTTGATGTATTTTTTAACTCTCCAAATATTGATATAAACAATTTAATCAAAGAAAAATTAATTAATAATTTCATTAATTGCATCGGAAATATTTTTAATATTTTTTATTGTCATTAATTTGTCGCCATAAAAATACCCATTATAGCTAGATTTTAAGAATTTAATTTCATTTAATTCATGTTTAGATTCATTAAGTAGCTTCATATTTGTTATCAACTGATTCAACGTGAATTTTTTTAAATTTTCTAAGTTGATCCTTTCTGAAAATTTTAGTTCATTAAAAAAACAATTAACAAAAGTGAAGCTTGGAATTCTGGTTATTGCTGATTCCATACTTGCAGTACTGTTAATTGAAAAAGTAGCAAGTGGTTTTATGTTTAATGAGTTTTCATTTATTTTGTCATCTAAAATATAGGCATTATTTAGTGAAGTTATCTTCTTATAAAAGAAATAATTATTATCACCTTTGCAAGTTGGATGTTGTTTAATTAATAATTTAGTATTTGCAGGTAAAATTTTCCATATGTTTTGTATGTTTGTTATGTGGTCGCTATAATATATTCCCTTAACATCGGTACTTGCCTCAGGTTTCTTCTGGAGATAATAAATTATATATTTATTATCTTCTAAATCATCAATACTTATTTTTTTTATCATTCTAAATGTAATAAAATTAAAATATTTGCTTATGAAATTTATTAGTCTTTTTAACTTAGAAATTTTTCTAGGATCATATCTGTCATAATAATCATTTATAATTATTTTAAAAATTTTATTAATTATTAATTTAAGATTAAAAATTTTATTTTCTATAGTAAAATTTTCTATATATTTTTTATAGTTATCATTTTGAACATTAAATATTTCAGATTTTTTCAATATTTTTTTACTAAAATATTCTGAATTATCTAAACTTTCAAAAAAGAGAAATTTACCTGGTATAATTCTAATTGCTCCTGGGTTTAAATATTTACAATTTAAATCTTTATTTCTTTTACAAACTAAATTTATAACAACTTCATGAGCCCATGTAAATTCACCAAAGATATATTCTATTTTTTTATTTTTTATAAATTCATAAATTTTTCTTTCTGAATTTAATACAAATAGTTTATTTAAATCACTTTTATTATCTAACGATCTATCAGCAAATATTATTTCATTAACTTTAAGATTAGAATCAAACTGTTTATTTTTTATATTTTTTTTATTTATAAATAAAATATTTGACTTGTCATAAACTGAAGATATCTCTTCTAATTCTTTCAAGTTAACGCAAATCCAAAAAATGTTTTTTTTGTTAATGTGTTTTGAAACCTCAATGAACAATTTTGTTTTTTGAAAATTAGAAACGAAACAAATGTTTTTCATTATGTTAAAATTTTTAACTTAAATAATTTAATAGTAATAAATATAAAATAAAACAATGAAGAAATAAACATAGCCAAACTTATTGTGATCAAATTTAGTGAATTCATAAAAAATAATACCGATAAGTATAAAATAACAGATATAGAATAATATTTTAATATATATATATTATAATTATACTTTGTTAAAAACTGCTCTAAATATGATCCTACACACCATAAATATACATAAAAACCCATAAAGATAAATACAACGTCTAATTCCAAGTTAAGGTTTAGGTGTGCGATATAAATTGGCGCAATCATGAATACACAAACCATAACAATTGTTATATTTCTTAAATACATAAATAATATTTTTTTATCTATTTTTTTAGTATTTTCTAAAAAATTTTTCTTTAAATAATAAGCCGCAAATGAAGCATGGGTTAATTGTATAATCATCAAAATTCTCAAAAAAAATGAAGATTTTGTCATATCGTACGAACTTAATTCATAATATGAAAATATCTTTATAAAATTTCCTAAAAATAAACTAATGATTGTAGTAAGGATGATAGGCCAATAAAATTTACCTGAATTAATTATAAATTTTACTAATTTATAGATATTAAATTCAACTTTTATATAAACAAATAAATATAATAAATATAATAGTGAAAATCCTATTATAGGCAAAAAAAACATAAGCAAATCAATATTGGAATCTTTTATTAAAACTCCATAAATAATAATAATAAAAACCATTATATTGACTGTAATAGTAAAAAAAAAAATAAAAAAAGGATTGGAAATCATTCTAAAATAAACTTTATAAAAATTTGTAATAAATAAATAAGCAAATCTAAAATATATTAAAATATAGATTGTTAATTTTGAAAAATTATCCAAAGTGTATATAGAGATAATGCTAATTAAAAATAAGATAGAAATTAATAGAAATAATAAGTTGAACAATTGCAATATTTGCTTTGCATATTTTTTTTTATCTTTAATTTTTCTAAGCGAGTAAGTGAAGTAACCCCTGATTCCAAAATCAAAAATGACATTAAAAATTAATGAAATAGAATAAATCAACTCAATCTCATTATATAAGACCCTGTCATTCAAAAGCTGAATTACCAATAGAGGTGATAGATATGCTAAAAATTTTTCAATAAAATTTAAAATAGTAAATTTATATAAACTAAAATTATTTGAAGATATTAAATTTTTATCTATCACAAGAATTAGTTATTTGATTCATAACTGATGTAGAATTAAAGTATTTAATGATTATTTTATTATGATAATTGCTTTTTATAAATTTTTGTTTAATTTTTCTAAGGGTTACAATTGAATCTGCAATACTAGTTGTTCTATGTATGACTACACCAATTTTTTTTTTTAATATAAAATTAGATAATTCATTGTTTTTATTGGTTATTAGTATTATCGGCAATCCATGTTTTAGGTAATTAAGCATCCTCCCAGGAAAATTAACACTTTCGATTCTATCATCTAACGAAATCACTCCATAAGAACTTTTATCTAATTCTTTATCAAATATTTTAGGAGGCAGTGAATCAAATACTATTGTCTTATTGATTGGATCCCCATTTAATTTAAAGGTTAAATATTCTCTAGACATGTTTTTTCCTATGATTTTAAATTGTATATTCGATTTTATAAGAGACACTTTATTATAAAAATTACATACCTTTTTTATATCCTGACCTAGACCTATATTTCCTCCAAAAACAATTACCTCAGGTTTATGAGATAAAACTTGTCTTTTTTTATAGATATTAATCCAATTAGGTAAATAAATTATTTCTTTAATATTGATTTTTTTTTTTTTTAGAAATTCAATGTTAGAAAAAGCTTCAACACCAACAATATCAAATGTTTTAATAAAAGATTTAAAAATTTTAGTTAAATATAATTTAAGAAAATAATTTGTTATAATTTTGCAGCTAATAACCCAATACGGAAATAAATCTCTTAATATTAAAAAAGAACTACATTTATAATTTTTAATTAAGTGCTTAACAAAGCCTTTAAAAAAAATAGGTGGTGAATAACATATTAAATCAGATGGCCTGTATCTTTTTATAAATTTATGCGATTTAAGAATTAATTTTTTTGAGATAAGCAATTCACCTATGCCCCTTTTGTATAAATTTTTATTTTTTATATTTTTACAAAAAATATTAATAATTTTAATACCATTCAATTGAGATATATTCTTATAAATATTTTCATCTCTAGCACAAACCACAACAACTTGATATTTTTTTTTTAATAATTCAGAAGCTAAATTTTCTAATAATTGTGCAGCCGAATTTCTATCGGGATAAAAGGTATTTGAAATTATTAAGTATTTTTTTTTCAAGAATTAATTTTATGATATTGTTTTTTAGTAATAGAAAATATTAAAACATCTTCATAAATATTATTAATAAATAAAGCCTCTGGAAATTTACCCACATTTTGCATTCCTGCTCTTAAGTTACTTTTAATTGATTTAATATTTTTTTTACAAACACCCGTCCACATTAAATTTAAGTTTAAATGATAAAATGCATATTTTTGTAATAATTGTAAAGCCTGCGTTCCAGCTCCAACTGGAGAATTTTTTTTATCACCAATCATACGCCCGTAGTTGCATTTTCTATTTATCCAATCAATCTGACTAATGGAACAATTACCTATATGAATCCCTTTTTTGTTACATATTGCAAATAAAATTGAATTCTTTGACTTAAGGCTAGTTTCATAATAATTATTAAGACCATAACTACTTGTTGGAAATTTTGCACTTTCAACATAAAAATTTTCATTAGTGTTATTAATCCATGATAAATAATTTGTATTAATATCTTTACTTTCAAGGGGTCTTAAAAATATTTTGCTTCCTTCTAAATATTTAATTTTTGATTTCATATTTTTTCATTAGATGATTTATATATTTTTTTTTTAGTTTATTATCAATATGTGACAAATATATATTAAATGTGCTCCTAAATGGATTTAAATAAATATATTTTTTACAAATAACTTTTAAAATATATTTTGGATAGAATAAATCTAATTTGAAATTATAATATTTGGAAATAATAGAAATAAATTTGTAGGAAGCAAATGGATAATAGACTTTATGAATACCAAATTCATTGGCTGACTTTATAAGGACCATATTGTCTGGACCTTGTAAAAAACCAAAAGATTTTAAAAATAACATTTTTGAGTATTTGTCTTTAATATGGCCTATATTATTAATTATAGATGTAATTATATCTTTTTTTTTAAAATTTGTGGAATAAATAAGTGGATAATAAAAAAAATTAAAAAAAAAGGATTCATAAAAGTTTATATTAGTTCTCGGGTTTCTTAGATCTTTATTAAATTTCATGTTTAAAACTGATACCATTAACTTTGAAATGAAATTAAATGGATAGATGTTTAAAAACCTAGCAACAAAATTTGCTTTTGTGAGCTGTGAAGGGCCAAATGAAAGAATGCTATCACAAGATTGACCAGAAATTAAAAGTATATTTTTACCATATCTTTTTTTTAAACTTTGAACACCTCTCAAGAATAATAATGAAAGATGGTAATTAAATTGCATTTTAGATCTAATAAATTTTAGTATAGGTAGTAGTTTTTTTGTATTAACTTCAATTAGATCTAAAAAAATGTCTTCTTCATTGCAAATACCTTTAACTTTTTTTTTATAGTGTTCAGTTTCAAACGAAGATGGAAAACTATAAAAATATGCACAACTAAATTCAATATTATTTAATTTGAGCATCTTAAACAGGAACAAAGAGTCTAAGCCACCTGAAAATAAAAGTATAACTTTTTCATTTCTAATATTTTTAAATTGATTCTTGAAATAAGTATTAATTTCTTTCTTACAAGACCTTATGTTAGGTTTATTTATATTGTTTGGAAAATAGATTTTTTTAACCAAATGAAGCTTATTTGAAATATTATAATAAGTACAAGGTTGAAATTTTTTTATATTTTTAAAATATGTTTCATCTCCTGGTGTAAAATTTTTTTCCAAAAAGAAATTAAAATAATTTTTGTCAACTATTTTTACTTTATGCTTTAATGAGGAATCAAATGTTTGATCATCAAAAATTTGTAAATTTTTTTTATTTTTATAATAATAAACTCTATTATTTGCAGCAACATCTGTAATACATTCAATGGAGTCTTTATTAATAACAATTATAAAAAAATAACCAGTTAGTTCTTTTGCTTTATTTTTTATATTTTTTTTATTTAATTTGGAAAAATCATCATAGATTGCTGAACCAAAAATAAAAATATTTTTATTTTGATATTGTAAATTTGATAAGTTTATTTCAACTTTAAACTCTTTAAAAAAAAAAGATTTTTTGAAAATCATTTGTATATATCTTTATTTTTTTTAAAATTATTATGCATGTTCTTAATCTGGACATCCCAAGTATTAATATTAATTTTAAATTTATCATTAAATTTTTTGGGATTTAAAGACCTGTCAATTTTAAATGAATCATCGCTGATAATTGCTTTATTCAAAGAATAAACTTTATTAATTTTTTTAATAAGCTCATATTTTGATATTTTACTTGATGCAACATTGTATAAGCCAGTAATAAATTTCTTTTTATTTACAATTTTATAAATAACATTTGATATTTCTAACGTAGTTAATCCAGAAAAATATGCAGCTTTAAATCCACGAACAGTCTTTTTTGAGCTTAAAAACCATTCTAGTAAACTATATTTTTTTTTATTGATTTCATGCCCAATTATTGATGTCCTTATCTTCAGGGTATTATTGATAATATTATTTTCTGCTGCAATTTTATATTTACCATAATCATCTTTTGCATTTTTTTTTGATCTTTCATTATAATTTCCATTATTTCCGTTAAAAACACAATCTGTACTAAAGTGTATATGTCTAAATAAGTATTTTTTTGATAACCGATCTAAAAACTGAGGAAATAGAAAATTAATTTTCTTAAGATTGTCATTACGTTTTACTTGTAACTTCTGTTTTATAAGTCCAGAGCAATTTATTACATAATCAGGTTTAATATCAACTATTAGATTTTCAATATTCTTAAAATTGTTTACATCAACATTATAAATTATTTTATAATTATCTA
>MDTF01015878.1_pt1 | contig 20197 bp, 18 predicted proteins | sample 811191 | NCBI WGS metagenome assembly MDTF01 (sample SAMN05326649, study PRJNA326480) | marine metagenome | isolation source: seawater | place: Southern Ocean | collected 2011
AGATATAGTTTCTTCAATAATCTGTTCATTAAAACTTAAAAAAAAAAACATTTTAGATGTACAAGGGCCCTATTCAGTTAGTTTAGAAATGTTAATTAAATTTACATCACGATTTATTAATAAAAAAGTTAAAATAGTTGAAAAAAATAAAAAAAATTGCAGTATCAGACTTATAGACTCAACATTAAGTAATAAAATTCTTAATTTTAAGCCAAAAATACCTATTGAACATGGAATATTAAAAATTTTAAAAACATGAAAAAATAATAAATGAAAAACCAATTAAGAAAAATTTACAATTTAGCATTAAAATCTAGAATCTTTCAGCTTCGTATTAATGAATTAATTAAAAAAAAAAAATTTAAATTGCCTATACATTTAGCTTTTGGACATGAATTTGTATCCTCTGTTGTAAAAATTAATTTTAAAAAAAAGGATAAACTTTTACTTACCCATAGAAATATACATTTTAGCTCTATATTTTCAAAAAATGTTTTAAAAAAATATTTAAAATTTAGCGTCAGAAGTAATACTAAAAACTATAATAGTGAAGGGTCTATGAATTATACTGATACAAATGCAAATATACCTTATAGTTCAAGTGTATTAGGTAATAATATGTCTGTTGCCTGTGGAGTTGCGAAATCTATAAAGAAAAAAGGTGGAATTACAATATGTGTCACAGGTGATGGCGCAATTGAAGAAGGTGCATTTTATGAAAGTTTACTACTTTCTAAATATCTCAAACTACCCTTAGTTTTTTTAATTGAGAACAATAACTGGTCGATGGGCACCACAATTAAAGAGAGAAGGTCTGATATTAATTTTAAATATTTGGCAAAATCTTTAGGTATAGATTTTTTTAAATTTAAAAGATTGGATATTATGAAAAATATCAATGTTTATAAAAATGCTGTTGATAAATGTAGAAAAAATAAATTACCTATAATTTGTGAATTTGAAGTAAAAACTTTAGGTACTTTTAACTCTTCTGGTAAAATAATTAAATATCATCATGGACCAATGAAGCTTAACATAGAGAATAATATTATTGGAAAAGCAAAAGATGATATTATTCATAATATTAAAAGTAAATTGAAGAATAGATGAGAATTATAGATAAATTTAATAGTTTTTTTTGTGAAAAAATTAAACCGAAAACAATTATTTTTGGACAAAATATAACTACAGGATCTAGAATATCTGGCCTAACTAATAAAATTGAAACAATCAAAGGTGTTGAAATTTTTAATACACAAAATTCTGAGTCTAGCTTAATAGGTTTTGGTTTAGGATTAATGATTTCCAAAGTTAATTCAATTTATTTTGCAAAACAGTTAGACTTTATAGTTCTTGGACTAGACCATATAATAAATACATTTAATTCAGTATTATTACAAAAAGTTAAAAGTTCTTTTTCAATAATTACATACATAGTAGATAGTGGTTACGAAGGACCTCAATCAAGGTTTCATTGCCTTTCTGATATCTCTTCAATGTCTAAAGCAAATTGCGTTTATTTAGTTTTTCCTGATGATATTAGACACAGTTTAAAGAGTATGAATAAAAAAGGTCTAAATATTTTTTGTTTAAGTCAAAAATTTAGTAAACAAGAAAATAGTCCAAAAGCAATTTATTCAGAAAAAAATGGAGATTATTTTAAATATAATAATGGTAAGAAACAGACTTTAGTTGCGATGGGATTTGCAGCGTACGCAGCAGTTAATTTAATAAAAAATAACTTAAAATTTAAAGACTCTGATTTATTTGTAATAACCAATCCATCATTTGGAAAAGTTGATAAAATATTAAAAAGTGCAAATAAAACAAAAAATATATATTTACTTGATGATAGTAGGTCAAAAAATAAAAAATTAGATGAATTGGAAATTTTAATAAGAAAAAAAAATAAAAAAATTAATATTAAAAAATTTTACCGTAAAGAAAACATTGAATTATTATATCCAAATTCTGATAATTATCTCACAGAATTAGACATACATAACTCATAATGCTGATAAACATTGTATAAATAGCGAATTTTAATATAAATTAAACTATCATGAACTTTAAAGAATTTGATTACGAATTTGATCTAAATGGTTACATAGTCTTAAAAAATATAATTGATAAAAAAAAAATTAACAAGATTAATAAAATACTTAAATCTTTAGAAGAAAGAGAAACAACCGAATTACCACATAATGTTTTTTTTGGTAAAGAAAAAAATAAATCAGAAGCTTATATATCTAATATCATCGAAGCAGATAAAGAGTTTGAGAAGATAGCAATAATACCCAAAATTTTAAATATAATAAGCCATGTAACCTCTAATTTTTTTAGACTCAATCATGCTGTGGCAATGATAAAGTATAAAAAAAATACTTACACCTACCTTCATATGGGGAATTTACCAAGTCATCCAAAAATATTTTATTTTGTAAAAAATACAAAAATATTTTCGAATGTAACAAAAGTTTTAATACCAATTTGTAATAATACCGAAAAAGATGGAGGCTTTGCGGTTATACCCGGATCTCATAAAGCAAACTTCAATAGACCATACAACAATAATCCAAAAAACAACAAACTTCTCAAGCATGTTGATGCCAAACCTGGTGATGCAATAATATTTACTGAAGCACTGGCTCATGGAAGCATGACCAACAAAACAAATAAAGTTAGAAGAGTTCTTAGCTATTGTTATTCGGTTGGTTATATGCCTGATTGGACAAAACTTAAATTAGAATATTCAAAAGAATATTTAAAAAGAGCATCAAAAAAAATCAAGAAATTGATTAAACTTTATAAAGACTAAATGTACAAAAAATTTCATAATCATTTACTGAAAGATAATAGAGGATATCTTCAGAAAAATTTACTTATAGATATTAAAAAAAAAACTGGTTTTAAAATTATTGAGTCTTTTTTTTCTTATTTTTCAAAACCAAATGTTATTAGAGGGATTTATATGCAAACAGGTAAAAGTATGGAGGCAAAACTTATAACTTTGATTGAAGGAAAATTGACATGGGTCATAGTAGATATGAAAAAAAATAGTAAAAATTTTTTGAAAAATCATATGATTAAACTAAAAAAATTTGAAACAGTTTATATACCTGAAGGTTATGCTCATGGAGCACTATCTCATACTAAATCTTTATTACATATTTTTTCAAATAAAAAATATAATGATAAAAATTCTATTAAAATAAATTGGAAAGACCCTTCATTGAATATTAAATGGCCAACAAAAAAAAATAATAAAATTATAATCAGTGAGTCTCACAGAAACTACAAATTTTTAAGGGAGCATTAAAATTATAATTAATCTATGAAAAAAAATTGTATAATTTGTAACGACGCTAACTACCAGATATTAACATCTTATAACTCACCTGATATTTATGAAAAATCAGTCAACATAACAAAAAAAAAATACTATAGAAAATGGGTTTCTTGTTCGGGATGCAAATTTATATATTCGATTTATAGCAGAAAAGATAACGCACTAGATAAGCTGTATTCAAGTAATTATAGAAATAAAAATACAAGATGGAGAACAAAAACAAATGAAGAAAAATTTAAATGGTTAACAAATTTAAAGTATTCCCAAAGTGAAACAAAAAAAAAGGTAAAATGGATAAAAAATCAACCAATCTTACATAATAATAAAAGTGCTACGAAAAAAACTTTATTAGATGTAGGGGGTGGTACAGGTATTTTTGCCTATGAGTGTAAAAAAGCCCTAGGATATAAACCAAGTATAATTGATCCAGACCCAACTGGAAAATATTTAGAAAAAAATTATGGAATAAAATATTATTGTAAAATTTATGACAATAAATTTAAGACCAAATTTGATTTTATCTCTTTGAATTTTGTACTTGAGCATTTGCTAAACCCAAAAAAAATCCTAATTGACATTAAAAAAAACATGAAATCTAAATCTCTACTGTATGTAGAAGTTCCAGACTGCCTTGCATTTACAAAAAAAAGAAAAAATGATGATATTTTTAACTCTTGTCATCTTTGGTTTTTTTCTACAAAGTCCTTAATCCGTATGTTAGAAATTTGTGGTTATAAAAAAGTTAGTATAAAGAAAACAAAAACTTTAAGAGGTCATTATTCTATTATGGCTTTATTTAGAGCTAAATAATTTTTTATTAAAGGTTAATTAAATTCATGGATCAATTAAAAGATATTACTGTTATTGTTGCTTCATTGAATAGACCTAAGCATGCATTAAGAACATTAAAGTACTGGTCTAGATTGAAAATAACAACTCATTTAGTAGATGGTAGTGAGAAACCTATTTCAGCCTCGGAATTAGTAAATTTAGATGAAAAAGTAAAATATCATCATATAAAAACTTTTTCTGAGATTGATCGAATAAATAATATTTTAAATTTAATTAATACAAAATATTGCATCTTAAGTTCTGATGATGACATGTTATTACCAAACGCTTTAGTTGGTTGTATCAATAAATTAGAAGCAAACCCTGATTTTACATCTTGTTTTGGTCAAGTAATGGCATTTGAAAATAATAAAGAAAAAACTAAATTTCATCGAGCCTACGATAACTTAAATGATTATTCAATTTTATCTAATGACAAAAATACAAGATTAAAAAAAAATATGATTAATTATTTGCCAAGTATTATTTTATCTGTAATGAGGTCAGATATTTTTAAACTTATATTTGAACCAACAGATTTTTCTAAAATACATTATCATGCTGCATTAGAACTTAGAGCAAGTTTAATAGCTTCTTATTATGGTAAATCTATCTGTTTACCAAATTTAATTCTTCTAAGAAATAAAAGTACTATAGGAGCTAGGCGATTAACTAGTGAAAATTCATCAATGTTTAAATTTTGGTTTCATCCTTCAAAAAAATATGAAAAAAATTATTTTTTAAATTTTTTAACTAGCTCAATAAAAGAAAATGAAAATAAAAGTGAACTTAGAAAAATTTTTAGCAAAGCAATAAATTATTATTTATTAAATATTGTTATAAGATTTTTTACTATAAAAATTGCTTACTTAATTACCTGTAATATTCCCTATTTATGGAAAAAACATAGAGAAAAAAAACAAAAAAAAGGATTTTTCTTAGATAACATGACAGATGTTTGTAAAAAAAATAATATATATCTAGATAATAACGACTTTCACATTATTAAAAATGAAGTTAATAAAGTGTAATAATTTTGATTAATAAAAATATGTACGATCCAAATAAAAATTTACAATTTTTTAAATTTGATACTTCAAAAATTAAATTTAAAGACATAATAAAAAAACATTTAAAAAAGTCTATTAACTGTGAATATCTTGAGGAATTTAATAACCATATCCCAGAAGATAAAATGCCAAAAGATACAATGAAAGGTACAGCGCACACTTATGGTCACGATATACTTTATGCTGTAGATCCAATCTTTAAACAGAGTGGATTATTTAATGTTTCTGATATTGGCTTTATTAAAGAATATGAGAAGTTTATTAAATTTTTAAGAGAAGAGATATTTCAAAAAAGTATTATTTATCAAAAAAAACCTTCCTTTAGAATTCATTATCCAAACTTTACATCATATGGAAAGTTTCACCGTGATAGTGATTATTCCCATCCCAAAGATGAAATTAATATATGGGTACCTATTACAAAAACTATTGGTACAGCATCAATGATGATAGAAAGCGAGATAAATAAGAAAGATTTTAAGCCAGTAGAATTAGATTATGGTGAATTTTTAATTTTCAATTCTGAATTAGAACATGGAAACGTAGTTAATAAAGAAAAATATACAAGAATGAGTTTAGATTTAAGAGTAATTCCAAAAGATGTATATGATTATGATTTTAAGAAAAGTTCTGCTACTCAAAATATAGAATTTAAAATAGGTTCTTATTATGAGATTAAAAATTAAATTAAAAAAAGAAATATTGTCTTTAAATATTTTTATATAAATACAATCAATGGTAATTTTTGAAGGAAATATTAGTTTAATTTATGAATGTAAATTTATTGTATATGGTTTTTTATATTGCAAAAATTTTGCCCTAATCTAATAATATTATTAAAATATGACACCTAATTTAAAAAATAGTTTTAATTTAACATCCAAAAATTCAGTTTATTTTATTGCAGAAATAGGAGTAAACCATGGAGGTAGTGTTGATCGTGCTATTAAAATGATCAATGCTGCAAAAAAAGTAGGAGCCAATGCAGTTAAATTTCAAACATTTAAAGCTGAAGATTTAGTTTTAAAAAATACACCAAAAGTAAAGTATCAAAAAAAGACAACCTCTAAGAAAGAAAGTCATTTTGAAATGATAAAATCTCTAGAGTTAAATTATAAAAAGCACGAAATACTGAAAGATCATTGTAAGAAAAAAAAAATTGAATTTTTATCAACACCATATGATTTAGAGTCTGCTAAGTTTTTATCAAAATTAGGCTGTAAAATTTTCAAAACTGCTTCAGCAGATCTTGTAGATCTAGAGTTACACTCTTATCTGGCAAAAACAAAAAAATATGTAATAATTTCTACAGGAATGTCTTCAATGAATGAAATCGAAGAATGCATAAAAATTTATAAAAATTATAATAATAAAAATTATATTTTATTACACTGTGTTTCAAATTACCCATGCTCTGACAAATCACTAAATATGCGTGCATTATCATTAATGGCATCAAAGTTTAAATGCCCCGTAGGTTTATCAGATCATAGTATTGGGCATTACCCTGCTATTATTAGTGTAGCTTTGGGAGCTAGGGTGATTGAAAAACACTTTACAACAAGTAAAAAATTAAAAGGCCCAGATCACAAAGCATCAGCTTTACCTTTAGAATTTAGGGAAATGATTAAAAAAGTTAGAGAAGCTGAAATAATTTTAGGAAGTGAAAAAAAATATTGTCAAAATGAAGAAAGAGAAATGTCTAAAGTTTCAAGAAAAAGCTTAACTTTAAAATCAAATATGGAGAAGGGTGAAATTTTGAACAAAAAACATGTTTGTTTAAAAAGACCTGGAGCAGGCTTGTTTTTTAAGGAACTTAAAAAACTAATAGGAAAAAAAACAAAAAAAAAATTAAAAAAAAATCACCAAATTAAAATGAACGATTTTAAAATCAAATAATATGACTATATACATATCAACAGGTGGATATAAAAATTTGACAGCAGCTAATGTATCAAAAATATTTATAGAGAATGGAATAAATTCAATAGAATTATCTGGTACAAAATATTCTTTTGATACAATTGAGTCCTTAACAGATCTCAAAGATAAAATAAATTTTAAAATTCATAATTATTTTCCACCTCCTAAAAACCCATTTGTTTTAAATCTCGCATCTGAAGATAAAATAATTTCCAAGCTGACTTTAGATCATATCTTCCATGCTTTGGAATGTTGTAAAAAATTAAACTCAAACTATTACAGTTTCCACGCAGGTTTTTTGTGCGATATAAAAATTAACGAATTAGGTAAAAAAGTTAAAAAAAAAGTTTTACAAGATCGCTCAAGTAGCATTGAACTTTTTTTAGAAAGAGTTTTAAAAATTTCAAAAAAAGCTGAAGATTTAGGAATTAATATAATGATAGAAAACAATGTTTTATCTAAAAATAATTTGGTGGAATTTGATGGAAACCCTTTGCTTATGTGCGATTCTAACGAATGTATTGATATCATTACAGAAACTCCTAAAAATGTAAAGTTGCTATTAGATGTGGCTCACTTAAAAGTTTCTTCCAACTCTTTAAAATTTGATCCAGTTATTTTTATGGAAAAATGTCACAATATTATTGGTGGATATCATTTAAGTGACAATAATGGTCTTTCGGATAGCAATGATATATTTAATGAAAATGCATGGTTTTGGAAACACCTAAGATCAGATTTAGATTATTATTCTATAGAAGTTTATGATGTAGAGATAAAAAAAATAAAACTATTATATGAAATTGTTAAAAATAAATTAAATATTTAATTATATCTCTTATGGAAAAAACAAATAATGATAATTTAAAAAAAATTATTATAAATTTACCTTGCAGTATAATAGACATCTTAAAAAAAATTGATAAAAATGCTCTGGGACTAGTATTTGTAGTAGATAAAAACTTAAAACTTTTAGGTTCAATCTCAGATGGTGATATTCGTAGAATTTTAATAAAAAAGAAAAATCCAAATTATTTACTAAATATAAAGTCACAGGGAGTTAATAAAAATCCTATTGCACTACCTGTTAATACAGAGGTGCTTGTAATTCAAGATTTTCTAAACAAAGAAATAAACAATAAAACACTTAAATGTATCCCTTTAATTGATAAAAAAGGGAGAATTGTAGATTACTCGACAAAAGATAGAGTGAGAAAATTCTCAATCTTAGAGCCAATTATAGGCAATAAAGAATTAAGTTATGCTATTGATGCGATAAAAAGTGGGTGGATATCTTCTAGAGGCGCTTATCTCTCAAAGTTCGAGAAGTCTTTTGAAAAATATCTAAAAAATGGTCATGCAGTTGCAGTAACTAGCGGTACTACAGCTTTACAAACAGCACTAACTGCCTTGGGAATAAAAAAAAAAGATGAAGTTATTGTTCCAAATTTCACTTTTGCTGCATCGATAAATTCTATAATTAACTCCGGTGCTACCCCTGTTATTGCCGAAGTAGATGAAAAAACCTGGACATTAGATGTAAAAAATTTGAAAAAATATATTTCCAAAAAGACTAAAGCTATCATGCTGGTTCATATATACGGACAACCTTGCAAAATAGATGAAATTAAAAAAATTGCTAAAAAGCATAAATTATTAATAATTGAAGATTGTGCCGAGGCAATTGGTGCAAAATACAAAGGTAGATTAATTGGTTCTGATGGCGATTGTTCTTGTTTTAGTTTTTTTGCTAATAAAACAATAACTTCAGGTGAAGGGGGAATGGCTGTTTTTAAAAATAAAAAGAAAGCAGATTTTGCGAGAAAATTGATCAATCATGGTCTTTCAAATAAAGTCAGATACTATCACGAAGTAGTAGGACACAATTTTAGAATGACAAATATTCAAGCAGCCGTAGGTCTTGCGCAGCTAGAAAGGATTAAAGAACTTTTAAAAAAAAGGAAAAATACTTTTAAAATTTATGATAATCTTTTAATAAATAAAAAAAAAATATCTTTACTGCCAAAAAATAGTTGGTCTGAAAATTCATACTGGTTATACACAGTTCTTATTGATGGGCTAAACAGGGAAAAAAGAGACCTAATAATAAATAAAATGTTAAATATTGGGATTGAATGTAGACCAGGCTTTTATTCGTTAAATCTAATGAAACCTTATAAAAAATTTGTAAAAGGAAATTATCCTGTGTCTAATAAATTGTCAGATATTTCTATAAGTTTGCCCACCACAAATGTAAAAGTTGAAGACCAAAGATATATAATTAAAAATTTATTATTAGAATTAAAAGAAATTAATTAGAAGAATGTTGGCTATTATACCTGTTAAAAAAAACTCTTATAGACTACCAAACAAAAATATAAAAAAATTTGGAAATTATCCTTTGTTTGTTCATACAATAAAAATGGCCCTGAAATCTAAAGCTATAAGTAGAGTAATAGTGTCTACAGACTCAATTAAAATCAAAAATATTGCTATCAAAAATGGTGCTGAAGTACCCTTTTTAAGACCTAAAAAACTTACAAAGGAAAAAATAACAACTTGGGAAGTTAGTAAAGATATAATTGAAAATTTACAAATTAAAGAAAATAAAATTTATAATTCTTTTATATATTTGCAACCAACATCGCCATTGAGAACAGACATCGATATAAATAAAGCAATAAGAATATTTAAAAATAAAAAAGCAAATGCGGTAGTTTCAGTTACGGAAAGTAAACCAAATTTTTGGTTTAAGGGTATTACCAAAAATGGTGCAATAATTAACAATAAACTCAATAAGATGAAAAATTATATTTTAAATGGAGCAATATATATTTTTAAAACAAGTTATATCTATAAATCAAATTCCAATTCTTATGATAAAAAAACGTTTGCTTATATTATGCCAAATGAAAGATCTATTGATATAGATACTGAGCTTGATTTTAAAACTGCCGAGTTCGTTTATAAAAAAAAATGAAAAAAAATATTGTCATTTTTGGGAATGGTAAACATGCAAACATTGTATTTGATGAGCTAGATAGATTAAAAAAATATAACATTTTAGGCTTTGTAACCAAAAAAAATTTAATTAAATATAGAAAAAAAAATTATAAATTTGAAGATTTTTACAAGAAATTTAAAGATAAAAAGATTAAAGGAATTATTGGTATTGGTGATAATAATTTAAGAAAAAAAATTGCCATTGAGATTGAAAAACTTTTTCCAGGATTTAAATGGGAAATTTTAATATCAAAAGATGCTATAGTTTCAAGAAAGACTAAAATTGGAAAAGGAACAGTGATAATTTCAGGCTCTGTGATAAATATTAACACAAATATCGGAAAACATTGTTTAATAAATACAAAATCCACTATAGATCACGACAACTCGTGGGGGGATTTTTCAAGTTGTGGACCAGGTGTGAATTCAGCTGGAAGTGTAAAAGTTAAAGAGTTTTCACATGTTGGAATTGGTGCTACAATTATTGAAAATATAAGTATTGGAATCAACACTACAATTGGTGCACATTCATTGGTAAATAAAAACTGCAAAAGCAATAGTGTTTATTTTGGAATCCCAGCAAAAAAAAATACTTAAACTTTATAAATTGAATTAATTATTTTTGTTGTTTTTAAGGCCTCATTGAAAGATGGCAAAGAAGTTTTTTTATTTAATAGACATTCAACGAAAGTTTGATTTAATTTTTTTAATCCTGGCTTAAATTTTTTGTCATCATCGTCAAAAGTTTTAATCTCTTTAAATTTTAAAGAATTTTTTTTAGAAACAAAAAATTTTTCAAGAGGTTTGAGCTGATAGGCATTATTGTCTTGATAAACTGTAACTGACCATGGGCCAGTTAGATTCCATAAAGCATTATAATATCCAATATCTCCTGATGAATAATATATTTTACAGTTTAATATTTGTTTTTTATTATTTTCCCAGTCATTTGTACTTTTAATTTTAACAATTTTACCCCTACATAAAAATGAAAAATAATCGATAAGATGTATAGAATTTACATACATAAAATTATCTAAAATTATTTTTTTAAATCTACTTTTTAACTTAAAAATGTTTTGCTGATCTTGAACTACAACAATTCTTTTTTTTTTATTAGTTTTAGAAATTTGTTTAATTAAATTTTGAGTACTCGAATAATACCTTCTGTTAAAAGCTATAAAAACTTGTGAACTTAATTTTTTCGAAATTTTATAAATATATTTTGTTTCTTCGTAATTTAGTCCAATTGGCTTTTCTATTAAACATTTCCATGGATGTAAAAAAATTTCCTTTGAAATTTTTTTGATAATATTTGGCGAAATGGCAACAATAACACCATCTGCTTTAGTTTTTTTGTACATGTCGTCAATTTTTGAAAAAAAGTATTGAATTTTGTATTTTTTTTTAAGCTTCATTGCATTTTTTTTGGTTCTATTGAAAATACCCACCAGCTCAACATTTTGAAGTTTTGTTAATACTTTTAAATGTTCATCTGCCATATACCCAGCTCCAATTATTGCAATTTTGATTTTTTTTATGCCCATTTATAATCTTTATTATTCTTTAAATTTTTGATTAAAATATTTTTATTTTTATTTTTACTTGAAGTGATGGCAGCAATTAAAATTTTAACTGGAGAAATTCCATCTATAAGTTTAGTAAATTTTTTATTATTTATAAATTCTTTTAAGTTCTTTTGAGTCGTATCCGAAATGTTTTCTATTTTAACATTTATTTTTTTTGTTATAAACGGACTTGCATATTTTGTTGAAACTAATTTTCTATAATTTGGTTTACGATAATTTAGAGTAACATTGCCTGTTAATAAATCCATAAAAATTATTCCATATTTACATATACAAGTTAAAGTTTGTCCATGATGACTATCCTCAGAAGCATCGATATATCCTCTTGTTCCTTGTTTATTCCAAACTAAAATTTGACCATTAAATTCTTCAAATTTTTTTCCTCTAGGATTAATATTTATATCTTTTTTCATAAATGACATAACATTTGTAATATTGGTTCCTGTTAAAAATTTAAAAAAATCAAAATAATGACAACCATTCATCGTTAATCCAATATTTCCACATAAATAATTAATACTTTTTAGTTTCCCAAAATTATTTGAGGTTAAAATATTTTTTAAATAGATAAATTGATTACTAAATCTACTTGAATGATTAACGCAAATTTTAATATTTTTATTTTGAGCTAATTTTTCAATTTTTTTACAGTTAAGCAACGAAGTTGTCAGTGGTTTTTCAACCATGATTTTCTTAATATTATATTTTGAACAATTTTTTATTAATTCTAAGTGACTATCTGCGGTACTGGCAATTATAGCAATATCAGGTTTTAGCTCTAAAATTTTTACTATATTCGAAAAAAATATTTTTTTATGTAATTTATTTTTTAAACTAATTTTTAAACCATTTTTTATATTTTTATCATGAGTTCCTACAATATTTAAATGCAATTTTTTTGCTATTTGAATATATCTTTCACCCATTCTCCCAAGCCCAATTATTACACATGATTTTTTTTTATTAATCATACTAATCTAATTCTAAATAAGTTCTTTTGTTCAAATATTCTTACTATTTATTCTACGATAATTTTGCAAAATAATTGTCTAATAAAATTTAATAAATATGTGAAATTATGATTCAATATTAAACTTTCTAGACTCTAATAAGGTTTATACAAAAATAGACTATAAAGAGCAAAGTGTATCTGTTATTGATTTTTTTACTAATTAAACTAAAAGTATCAAAAATAACCTTATTAATTTCAATAAGATCTAAATAATATGTTGAGTATAAATAGTAATGTCTAAGTATATTTTAGGAATTCAGGGATGGGCTAATCATGACTCTGGTGCATGCATGATTAAATACTCTAATAAAAAACCAGAAATAATTGCAATAAGTGAGGAAAGGTTATTAAGGAAAAAGTTCACTTATAATTTTCCATTATTATCAATTTTATATTGTATGGACTATTTTAAGATTAATTCCTTAGAAAAAGTTGACCTCATTGTTAGTGATTGGGCAAGACAAGAATCGTGGTTAAGAAATGCGCCTGGTTATAATTATCAAATGTTTGATTATATAAAGGAAAAATTAAATTTTGATAAAAAAAAAATTGTTCCAATTAGGCATCATTTAGGACATGCCGCATCCGCGTATTATGCAAGTGATTTTAAGGACTCTGCGATTTTAGTAGTGGATGGCAATGGTTCGGATGTTGAAACTACTAGTTTTTATAGTGCAAAGAATAGAAATATTAATTTAATAGAAAGTTACAAGAATCATGGAATAGGAGCGGCATATACGGCGGTAACAAGCAAAATCTTGAATTTAGGAACTGGAGGAGAGGGGAAAACTATGGGTTTAGCTCCTTATGGAAATAAAAATAAGAATATAAAAATTTCATACAAATTAGATGGAGTTAAAAACAATTTTGAAAATTTTATGTTAAGAATGCCGTATTCTGATGTTCTTAATCAAACAAATGATAATTTTAGATTAAATCCTATAAAAAAAAAGATTCCTTTAGCAAACGATAAAACTGTAACCAATAAATATTATAGAGATTGGGCTTATAAAATACAGGATGTTTGTGAAAAGACCATGATACATTTAACCAAAAAAATTAGTGAAAAAACTAAACATAAAAATATTTGTGTAGTAGGTGGAGTTGCACTTAATTGTGTCGCTAACGAAAAATTATTTAAAAATTCAAAATTTAAGGATATATTCCTTTTTCCAGCATCATCAGATGCTGGTTTACCTTATGGTCTAGCATTATGGGGATATTACAAAATAAAAAATCAATCAAAAAAAATTAAATTTAAGAATGCTTACACCGGAAGGACTTATTTAAATAAAGAAATATTAAACCTTTTAAATAAAAATAATATTAAGTTTAAAAAAACAAATGAATATGAAATTGCAAAACTGATATCAGAAAATTATATAATTGGACATTTGTCAGGAGGAAGTGAGTATGGTCCAAGGGCACTTGGAAACAGAAGTATACTTGCAAATGCTCAAAATCCAAAAATGAGAGATTATATAAATCATGCAGTAAAGCATAGAGAATTTTATAGACCGTTTGCCCCTGCAATTATCGAAAAGGATAGCCTTGAATATTTTGATGTAAGCTATTCACCATTCATGTTGAGAGTTTCAAAGTGTAAAAAAATGGAAACAATACCTTCAGCCTGTCACGTTGATGGTACAGCAAGAGTACAAACAGTTAATAGAAATCAAAATCCAAGATTTTATAAAATTTTAACTAATTACAAAAAAATAACAGGTGTACCAGTTGTAATGAACACATCTTTCAACGATAAAGGAGAGCCATTAGTTGAAACTCCTGAAGACGCATTATTGTGTTTTTTAAAAACAAAAATTGATTATTTAGTTTTAAATGATTTTTTAATAAATAAAAAAGATATAGAAAAAATTAAAGTATTAATAAAAAAACTTGACAGAGAGAGAGCAGCAGAAATTTACAAAAAACAAAATAAAGCAATAAAAATACTAACCAAAAATTTTAATAAAAAAGAATTTCATCAAAGAAAAGCTTTAGAAAATACAAAAGCTATTTTTCATACGTTAAATAGACCTTATAAAAAATATAATAATTTTTTTAAAGATATAAAGAAAAATGAAAAAATTTTAATTATAGGTTCAAATGATCACACTAATATTCTAATTAGAAACTTAAAGATCAAAAAAAATAAAAATATTTATTATAAAGAGATAATTTCTAATGATGTTTATGATTCAAAAAAAAAGATAAATAATTTTAATAAATTTAAAGCCGAAAACCTAAAAAGTTTTGATAAAATATTGATTTCAACATTTCAAAGACAAGATTATATTTTAGATAAATATGCCAAATATAAAGATAAAATTAATTATTTTTATGATAATTCATCGAGAAGTATAATTGACTATGTTTTTATTAAAAAATTTAAAGGTAAAATTCCATTGTATAGTAAAAAATTGTTTAATTGATAACAATGAATAGTTTTTTTTCTTCGAAATTTCGAATATTAAAATTAATATCAAAATCAAAATTTTTATTTAATAAACCGATTAAAAAAAATTATTTAATTATTGATGCTAGAAATAAGAATTTACTTTTTAGATACATTGATAAAAAAAACACAAATATCTTATATACAAGAGGTGAGTTTATAAATTTATATGTTTTATTTTATACCCTTTTCTCTTTTGGTTTTAAAAATATTCATTTTAACTATATAAAATCTTTTATTAAATTCAGTGAGCCAAAATATTGTATTACTCTAAATCATCCAAAAGCTTATTTTTATAAAATAAAAAATATTAATCAAAATATAATCACAATAGCATTTCAAAATGGTCATACATTTATTTTTAATAATAAATTTATAAGAGATTTAAAAATTGAAAAGCAAAAAAATAAATTGTCTACAGACTATATATTTACAATTAATAAATATTTTACAGAAAATTTATTTAAAAAGTATATTAAAAGTAAATATATTGAAATTGGTTCTTTTAAGAACAATTTTTACTTTACAAAAAAAATAAATAAAAAAAGAAAATCGATAGCATTTATATCACAGTGGAGAACGCCTGAGTATCTGAGTAAGTTAAAAAACCCAGCACTTAACACATTTTATAATACCACAAAAAAAATTTTACCTAAACTTCAAAAGTTTTCAAATAAGAATAATCTTAAACTAGAAATCTTTGGTTCAGAGTGGGATACAAGAGAAAAAATGTTTTATAGTAAAATTCTCAGAAACAATAATTGGATTTTTCGTAAACGAAAAAAAAATAATTATTCTTATCAAAATACTGACAAAGTTGAATTTGTAGTATTTGTTGACTCAAGTTTAGGTTTTGAGAGCTTAGCAAGAGGTAATAAAACAATTTCATTTTATTTCCAAGAAAAATTTGTCAATGCCGATAAATTTAAAGGTTTTGGATTTAATTTTTTAAAAAATAAAGGTAAGTTTTGGACAAACGAAAATAGTGATAAAGAGTTTAATCGGCTTATAAATTACGCAAAGAATATCAGTTTAATTAATTGGAAAAAAAACAACAGCAAAACAATTAAGAAGATTATGGAACACGATTCAGACAATAAAGAATTTCAGAAAATTATATTAAATTCTTAAATTAATATATTTTTTTTATTGACCATCTTTCAAAATCAGCACTTATTCCTTCTTTAATTAATTTTGCACCTTTATTTTTTTTAATAAATTCATCTACGATAAATCTTGGACCAGGGAATTTTAAAGAATAATATTCATCTAAAAACAGTTTTCCATTAACAGATAGTCTTGGCCAAAAATTATTTAAAGATACTTTATAACCATCATATAAATCACAATCTATCAATCCTGCACTAATTTTATGAGGTAAATTTTTTTTGTTTTTCATTGTATCTTTGAACTCACCTTTTATTAAATTGACATTCTTTACTATTTTAAAAAACTCAATCTTTCTTTTTAATAAGTTTAGACTAGTATTTTCAAAGTTATTCGAAGTCGAAATATTATTAGCTGAAATTTTATTTGATTTTAAAACTTTGTGATACTCTCTTAGTTTTAATATTTTCTCATAGTGGTCTTTTGAAATCTTATTATTTTTATATAAATAATTAAAATTATTTGGTTGATCTAATAAAGATATTTTAGGAAATCCTTTGAAAGTATCGTAACCCCAAATTAATTTGCTTCTCAAAGTATTTTGATATTTCATGAATAAAGCACACGAGATTAAGCTAGTACCTTTATACACTCCAGCCTCAACAATATCACCTGGAATTTCACTAAAAATTTTTGATTTTAAAAACTTTAAATAGAAAAATAATTTGCCTTTATCTTCAAGAGTTTCTATCCCTAGATAATTTTTTTCCCATTTTTCCAATTTTTTATAGTCGATTTTTATTGCCATTTTGTGGTTTATAAATTAAAAAATGTTTTTGATAATCTTATAATTTAATAATCATAATATACAAACAATTGTCAATAAAAAACTTAGGTAGATTTACAAATCAAGTCAAGAATTAGCTATATAGCATTAATGCCATATTTAGATTTATATAAAAAAGTTTATAAAGTTTTAAACAAAGATGAGAAAATTTTTTCATTTGTAATTTTAATATTAACTTTTATTTTGATAGTTTTAGAGACATTTGGTATCGCTACATTTTTTCCACTCATGAATGCAGTAGTTAATGAAAATTATTTTGATAACGCATTTTATGAAAAAATAAGTAATACCCTTGGTATTGATAGTATTAATATAAATATATTTTTTATTTTTTTCCTCAGTTTCTTTATAATTAAAAGTATATATTTAGTTTTTTATAATTATATAGTTACTTACCTATCCAATAAAATCTCCTTGAGAATAACTAGTAGTTTGTTCACTATATATTTGAAAAAAAATTTAAATTACCGTTTAAAAACAAATACTGCATTTTTGGTAAGAAATATTAAGCAATGCTCATCTCTAGATACAGTATTATTGAGATCTTTGCATTTAATTAATGAATTTCTATTAATTTTTGGAGTTATAGTTTTACTTATGTTTGTGAACCCTGTTTTGACACTTTCAATTTTAGCGTTAATAATTGGATCATTATTTATTTATAATTTATTTACTAAAAATATTATTAAAAGCATGGGAGAAAAAACATTCTTAATTAATGGCCTTTATACAAAAAATTTATTTGAAGGTCTTTACGCTTTTAAAGAAATAATTTTATTTAACAAAAAAAGTTTTTTTATTGAAAGATATAAAAAGTATCAAAAAAAGACACTAGACTATCAATTGTTTTTTACAGTTCTTTCTTCTTTCCCACGAGCATTAATTGAAATAATTCTAGTTATATCGATTGTATTACTAATATATTTACTAACAAATAATGGTAACTCTATTGCTGAAACAGTACCTATATTAGGTGTTTTTTCTGCAGCTGCTTTTAGATTATTTCCATCAGTGCTTAAAATTTATTCAATATTTCAAGGATTAAATCATGCCACACCTATAATTAATAATGTTGTTAAAGAAATTCATCCAGATGAAAAAGAATTTGATTTGGACACAAATAACAATATTACAAATAAACAAATTTTTTTTGAAAATTCGATTAAGTTAAATAATATTTCTTTTAATTATGAAGAAGGAAAAAAATTGTTAACAGATATTAATTTTAAGATTAATAAAGGTGAAGCTGTTGGAATTATAGGAACAAGTGGGTCAGGAAAATCAACTTTACTAAATATTATATCAGGTCTTTTAAGGCCCACCAAAGGAGAGGTGATTATTGATAATGTTAATATAAATAAAAATTTAGAATCTTGGCGAGAAAAAATAGGTTACATATCACAAGATTTTTACTTACTAGATTCATCGATAGCAGAAAATATTGCATTTGGAGTTCCAAAAGAAAAAATTGATTTTAAAAAGATTGAAAAATCCATTGAAATGGCAGAACTTAATGACTTCATTCTAGAACAAGAAAATGGCTATAATACCATAGTTGGTGAAAAGGGCTCTAAAATTTCAGGAGGCCAAAAACAGAGGCTTAGTATAGCTAGAGCAATTTATAACATGCCAGAAATTTTGTTACTAGATGAGGCAACTAGCTCTTTAGATAAAGATGTTGAAGATAAAATACTTAGCACATTAAAAAAATTAAAAAATAAATTTACAATAATATTAATTTCTCATCATGAAAATCCTTTAAAAATAGTAGATAGCTCATACGAATTAAAATTCAATCGCTTGACTAAAATAACATGAAAGTAAAAAATTTAATTATTTTAATAATCTTTTTTATTTCAATTTTTTTTTCAACTTTAATTATAAATAAATATGACAAGTACGAAGTTTCGTCAGATACTAGAATTAATCACACTTTAATAAAAGCAGATATATTAAGGTTTTATAAGGAAGCAGATTATATTAAAAAAAAATTTGAAAGTGGCTCTTCTCTAAGTGAATTAGGACAGTTTTATTATTCTTCATATTTACCTCCAAAAATTATTGCATTGTACTATATTTTAATTTCTGAAGATTTATTTTTAGATAAGAACAATGCAGAAGGAAATGAAGTTAGAGTAAAAAATGATAATAATAAAATCACTTTTATCTACTTTCAAATATCTATATTTTTTTTATCAATTCTATATTTTTATAAAATTTTAAAAAAAAATATAGGCAAAACTTCTATGATTATTTTTTTATTTTTAATCATAGAGCCAACAATACACCAATTCAATTATTCATTTTATAGTGAGTCTATTTTTTTTTCACTTAATATATTTCTTATTGCACAGATTATTAAAGGATCGAATAATAAATCAAATGCTTTTTTCATTGGACTACTTGTTGGAATTTTATACTTACAAAGATCGATAGCTATTTTTTATTTTATTCCAATCTTAATTTTTTTTATTTTAGAGAGAAAAAAATTAAATTATATTTTTACTTATTTAAGTGGGATATTTTTAATAATTTTGTTTCTTGGAACCCATAATTATTTTAGAGCTGGGGTAATTCAGATCACTCCATATCAATCAAAAGCTGATCTTTATTATTTTATGATACCAAATATTTTAAAGAAAAAAGAAAATAAAATTGCAGTATCTGATCTAAGTATAATGAAAGAAAAAATAGACCTTTTTAAAATACAAAATAATTCCAATCTCACAAAAGAAAAAGACTTATTAATTTATGGTAACTATGTAAGAAATTTATCTGTTCAATATTTACTTAATAACCCATTACAAACAATTCAAGTTATGATTCAAAAAACTGCTCATGCATTAAATTTTAATCCTTTTGAAATATATTCATTTTATAAATATGAATACAAGTCTGTTGATAATAAACTTCGATACTATAAGAGTAGTGAACATCAGAAATTTTTAGTGGTAAGAATTATTTATTCAATAATAATTTATTCTATTTGTTTATTAGGTTTTTTAATGATG
>MDTF01006388.1_pt1 | contig 20187 bp, 20 predicted proteins | sample 811191 | NCBI WGS metagenome assembly MDTF01 (sample SAMN05326649, study PRJNA326480) | marine metagenome | isolation source: seawater | place: Southern Ocean | collected 2011
ATATTTAGGTTTTATTAAAGATTATAAAGACATTTTCCCAAAAATGGATTGTCTAATTTCACCATCTTTTTCAGAAGGTGCAGGAACTTCTGTTATGGAGGCCATGATCTCTGGTTTGCACATAATTGCGTATAATAATTCTGGACACAATTATGTTTTAAAGAATACGGAAAATCAAATCTGTAAAATAAACAGTGTTCAACATTTAGTTCAAAATGTAGAAAAATATATAGATACATTTAATATAAAAAATATTCATAATAAGAAAATTTCACATAAAAAAGTTCTTAATAATTTTTCAGCAAAAATAATTGCTAAAAAATTTAATATAATTTTAGATCAATTATACAGAGTCGGTAAGAAAAAAGTTGACGTAATTTGGCCTTACTATAAAGATGAAAAATTTTTAGATACTTCGATTAACTATCTTAACGCGCAAACATTGCAGCCTTATAGATTAATTTTTGTTGATGATAATAATGAAAATCATCAGGAATTAAAAAGATATATTAGAAAAAAATTAAATAAAAACATTAAGCTCAACTTTATTAGAAATGAAGAAAACTACGGGGTTACAAAATCAGTATCGATAGGAATTAAACAAGCTAAATCTAAGTATTTGTACATTCAGTCTACTGACGACATAATTTATAAAGATTTTTTAGAATTAAATGTTAAAGTTTTAGAGGATAACCAAGATGCTGCCTATGTATTTTCAAATATACGAATTAATAATTTAGATAATAAAAAAAAATATCATATATATTTTTCTTTTATTAAAGAAAGTTATATAAAAAAGTCAGATATTAATTATCTGTATAACAATTATTTATTTAAAATTTATCACAACACAGTGGTGTTCAATTCAGAAAAAATCTTAAAATTAAACATATTTAAAGATGAGTATGGAAGACGTGCAGATATGTTAAATTTACAATATTTAAGTATGCGTTACGGTTTTTGTTTTTTAAACAAAACACTCTCAGAGTTTACCATAAGAAAAGATCAAATTAGCTCTTCTATTTTGAGTAATGATTATCTAATTAATGAACTTAAGTATTTAAAAAAAAAGAAAAATAAATTTTATAACTTTATAATTAAAAATAACCTTTATTATGAGATATCTCTTATGTCATTGATCAAATTCAAGTCAACTTTTGGAAACCTTGTAACTATTCAATACTTGTCAAGATCAATTAAATTTAAATTATGGAAATTATCTCGGTTTTATATTAATCCAAAAATATTAAACTTTCTTTTTAGGATTTTGAATTAATAATTATTTTAAATTAGAAAAAAACATATCAATTGCAAGTTTATCGTACGGTACCACATTATTAATTTTTATAATTTTATTATAATCAAAAAATTTAGCACGTAACCCTTCTGTTAAATGAAAATTTTTTTTAAAATTTATTATATTCTTAATTTTATAAACATAATAATTTCTTAAAATTATTTTATTGGGTTTATCAGGAAAACTAAAATTAATTTTATTAAAAAAAAATAAATTTTTTTTTATAATTTTTATTGATGTTTCTTCTTCAAACTCTCTAGTTGCAGTAACTCTTAGATTTTCTTTATTTTCTTTGGCACCACCTAATAAGCCCCAATGATTTGGATAAAAAATATTTTTTTTATTGGATCTTAAATTTAATAAAACTTTTTTCTTATAATAAATTATTATTGCTGAGGCATCTTTAGGTTGGGACTTAATTACATTTAACATCATAAATATACTAAAATAAAAAATGTTTTCATTTTGCTATGATAAAGATTATTTTTAAAAAAATAATCTTTTGAGATTGACTACCACTTAGTTTTTTTTTTTTGTAATACAGGATGTGAAACAAGTGCGTGCCATATAACTGCCTGCATAGCTTCACTTACAGGTGTGATATATTTAGTTTCTGGTGAACTCATTAAAATAGCAACATCTGAATGTTTGTAAGCATAGCCATCATTTTTTCCAACCAAACTTATTATTTTTGATTTTTGTTTTTTAGCAAATTTAATTGCTTCGATAAGACTTAGAGACACTTTTTTTTTCAAATTACCTCCACCCACTGAAAAAATTAACAATGTATCTTTTGAATTAAGATTTGAAATCTTTAAAAATTCTGAAAAAATTGTATGAAATCCCTCATCATTTGTTCTTGCTGTTATTTCAGATACATTATCTGTTGGACTATATGCCTCAACATTACATAATTTTCTAAAATCATTTACTGCATGCGATGAATTACCTGCACTTCCTCCAACACCAAGAATAAACATCCTTCCTTTTTTTTTTCTTGTATTATCAATTACTTCAACTGCTCTTTCTATATTGGTAAGATCTAAATCCAATAAAGCATTTGTAAAATTGGCAAAGTATTTATTTAAAAAAAACTTCATATAAGACACCTTTTATTAAAAATATTTATGATTTCAACCATTTATTAGTTTTTAAAATTGTAAAATCATAATAGCCCGTATAACCACACTCTTTAAATAATTCTATCCATTCTGTAGGTTTTAAATATGTTTTGGCAGTTAAAATCCATTTTTTTAAAACTTTAAGCTCGGCCTGATTTCTATAAGCATCAACCTGAATAAACGCTTTTCCCCTTGATACTCTTTGTATTTCAATTATTGCTTTTTTACACTCTTCTATCTCTAAATTATGAACAACATTGATGGCCACCAAACCATCAAAAAAAAAATTCTTATAATTTAATTTTTTACAATTCATAATCTTAATATTTTTTCTAACATTCAAAATCGAATTTTTTTTTGCATACTGGGAAATATCAATTCCATAAACTTTTAAATTGGGCAAAATTATTTTTAAATCATGTATTAAAAATCCTTTTGCACATCCAATATCTAAAAATTTTGATCCATTCTTTAATTTAAATAATTTTATTAGTTTTCTGGCAATATTAACCCATCGACCATCATAATAATAACCGCCATATCCTTGTTCTCTAGTTCCATCAAAATATTCTTTTGAATATTTTAAGGCAACTTTAATATTATTTTTATTTACATTCCTTTCTTTTAAATTTCTTTTTGATTTTGGAAAACTTGAAAGTAAAGACAATTTTTTCATAATTATATATTTTCTTAAAAAGAAGAAATTATTTTACATTTCCATTTTTTGGTAAAATTTAATTGTTTTTTTAATTCTGTTTTTAAGTTCCATATTAAAATCAATATAGCATCTGGCTTATCATTTATAATATCTTCATGAGATTTAATTGGAGTCAATGATCCTGGTATAAATCTTCCCTGCTTATATGGATTTTTATCATAAATACATTTTAGATTATTTTCCTTAATTTTCATAAAATTAAGGAAAGTTGTTGCTTTTGCAGCTGCTCCATAACCGCTTATATTCTTATATTTTTTTAATAATTTAGAAAAATTATTTTTGAATTTATTTCTTATATTATCTATTTTAATTTTGAATTTTTTATAAAATTTAATTTTATTAATTCCTATTTGAATTTCATAATTTATTTGATTTTTTACTTTTTGAGAAATTTTATATTTTTTGTTTTGATCAAAACAAACAAAAATTCTAATGGATCCACCATGTGTATTTATTTTTTGAAAATCAAAAATTTTTAGATTATTTTTTTTCAAGATATGATTTAGAGAGTATAAACTATGGTAAAAATGGTGTTCATGATATATTGAGTCAAATTGATTATTTTTAATTAATTCTAACAAATAATGAAATTCTATTGAAGCTACGCCATTTGATTTTTGTAATAATTTTGAAATACCTTTGCAAAAATCATTAATATCAGGAATATGAGCAATAACATTATTTGCAATAATTATTTTTGGAAAAATATTTTTTTTTAATAAAGTGTTTGAAAATTTTTCTGAAAAAAAATTGGTAAATACTTTAATATTTTTTTTTTTTACTAACTTAGATAGATTTTGGGACGGATCCACACCAATTAAATTTTTAAATCCCTTTTTTTTAAAAATATCCAGTTGTGTTCCATCGTTTGAGGCAATTTCTAAAATAGTATTTTTTTTATTGAGTTTAAATTTTTTAATTAATATTGATGATAATTTTTTACAATGTTTAATCCATGTCGTAGAGTGGCCTGACTGATAAGAGTAGTCTTTAAAAAAATCTTTTGGTTCACATTTGGGATCAACTTGTACTAAAAAACAATTGTCACATACTAATGCTTCTAATTTGTAATTTTTTTGTTTTTTTTTTGTTTTCGGAAAGTTATTTGCAATTGGAGTTTTGCCTAGATTTAAAAAAACAGTATTTATTTTTTTTTTACAATTTAAGCAAAAATTATTCATCTATATTATAGCTTACTTTTTTATTTATTGTATATTTGCTCTTATTAGATAAATCATTAAAACTTCTTGATAGATAAGCACTAACAACTATACAAAAATAAAGCATGTAGCTTATTAAAAAAAATTTAAAAATTTCAAATTTTAATCCAAAAAGACTTGAAAATAAAAATATTATAAAAAAGAGAACGCCAAGATAAGATGATAATCTTAATGGAAATGATGTAGAATTTATTAAACCTGTTAATGCAAATATCAGAATATATAACAATGAAGCACCTTTCGCTTTTCCTTTTTTTCTTAGTTTTCTTAAATAATTTGTACCCTTAGATGGATAACCCAAAAATGCGATCTCATTTCTTAAAAAAATATGTGACGATTTTATTTTTAAAATTGAATCTTTAACTTCTTTTGTAATCATACAAAATTCAGACATGTAGGGAGTGGCTTTCTTACTAGTTATCAAGCTAAAAAAAATATACCAACATGATCTAAGAAAATTTATGATTTTATTTCCTTGTCTATTATTTCTTATACCATAAGCAACGAAGAAACCTTTATTATTGATTGAATCTAGAAATTCAAAAATTAATGACGGAGGGTCTTCTAAGTCAACATCTACCATCATAATAAAATCTCCTTTAGCTTTTTCTAAACCACAAAATAATGAATTTTGATAACCAACATTTTGAGTGAAAGAATATAATTTAACCCAATCAAAATTTTGACAAATATTTTTGATCAAATATGACGTATTATCTTGTGAGGCATTATTTGTAAAAATAAGTTCTAGCTTATAATTACCTAATTGATTTTTGATTTTTTGTATTTCATTAAAAAAATCTTCGACACACTCTTGTTCGTTATAAACTGGTGATATAATAGATATAGTTTTCATGATTTAAGACAAAAAATTAATATACTTTAATTAAATATTATTTAAACATATATCTTTTAATTTTTTATGAAAAATCTAAATTATAAAGTCATAATTTTATGCGGTGGAAAAGGAACCAGAATATCCGAATATAGTTTGGTTACACCTAAACCGATGATTAAAATTGGCAAAGATCCTATTTTACTACATATTATAAATCATTATTATCATTTTGGCTTAAGAGAATTTATATTAACTATTGGTTATAAAGGAGAACAAATAAAAGAATATTTTGTAAAAAATTATGCCAAAAAATTTAATCTAAAAAAAAAAATAATTTATAAAAAAAATTATACAAAAATTATTTATTCAAATAACTTGATAATCGTAATGATTGATACGGGTATAAAAACTCAAACTGGAGGCAGAATACTTAAATGTCAGAATTTATTCAAAAAAGATGAGATTTTCTTGTTAACATATGGAGATGGAATAAGCAGCATAAACATTAGAAATAACATAAAAATCTATAAAAAATCTAACAAGATAGGGCTAGTAAGTGCAGTGAGACCACCAGCAAGATTTGGGAAACTTAAAATTAAAAATGATATTGTTGAAAAATTTGAAGAAAAAAATCAGACAGATGAAGGTTGGATCAATGGAGGTTTTTTTGTTTTAAATGAAAAAATTTTTAAATTTATCAAATCAAACAATACTAATTTTGAAATGGATAGTCTTAAAAAACTATCAAATCAGAAACAGCTTATAGCAAAAAAACATTATGGTTTTTGGCAGTGCATGGATACTTTAAGGGAAAAAAATATTTTAGAAAAATTATATAAAAAAAACAAAAATCCATGGATTTTTAAAAAACATTTAATCAGTTGAAAAAAAAAGTTTTAATTGCAGGAATTAATAATTTTTTGGGTTTTCATTTAGCTTTAAAATTAAGTGAAAAATTTGATGTAATTGGTACTTTGAGCAAAGACATAAAAAAATATAATCTTTTAGAAAAATTTAGAATTAGAGTCTTAAAAAAAAAAATAACCTTAATTAAATATAATGTTTTTAAAGATAACATAAAAAAAATTATTATTACTTACAGTCCCAATATATGGATTCATAATATTTCAATTTCAAAAAATTGGAAAGAGAAAAAATTCAATGTAAAAAAAAATATCAATGTTGCATCAAAAAATTTGGAAAAAATTATTCCAGAATTAAAAAAAAATAATTGTGAACTTTTTATATTTAGTGGAAGCTCTGAGGAATATCCGAGAAAAAAAAATATACTATATGAAAAAATACTACAACCTCCTGATAATAATTATGGTAAAATGAAATTTTTACTTTCTAAAAAAATATTAGTGCTCTGCAGACAAAATACATTAAACTGTGCTATCATAAGACTTTTTTCACCTTATGGATTATTAGATAAAGAAACAAAAGTAATATCAAAAATCAATACTAAAAAAAATAAGATAAAAATTGAAAATATTAACATTGAAAGAAATTTTACTTTTATAAACGATGTAGTAAATGGTTATTTACAAATTATAAAATTTTTTAAAAAAAAAAAAACAATATAAAATATTTAATTTAGCTAATCCAAATAAAATAAAATTATTTGATATTTTAAAAAAATGGAATGATATTAATAAAAAAAAAATTAAAATATTTTCTTCACATAAAAAAGGATTAGATAAATTTTATTATGGAAAACCATCGTTAAAATCAAATAAATCTATTAAAAATGTTTACACCAACATAGAAGATTCAATTAAAATTATGAATAAACAAAAAAATAGCGTATTTAAAGATTATTATGAAAATCTTTAAAAATAAAAAAATACTTGTTACGGGAGTTACTGGATTTAAAGGTGGTTGGCTTGCATGCTGGTTGCAAATTCTTGGTGCTAAAGTTTATGGAATAGGTTTAAAGCCTGAAAAGGATAGCATAATTTTTGAAAGTCTAAAACTAAATAAAAGAAATACTGAAAATTTTTTTCAAGATATAAAAGTTTTTAATAAATTAAACGAAATTGTTAAAAAAGTTAAACCAGATATTATTTTTCATTTAGCAGCGCAATCTATTGTTTCAAATAGCTTTGAAGATCCTAGAAAAACATTTGAAACAAATATAATGGGTAGCGTAAATATTCTTGAGACTGTTAGATTAAATAATGTACCAATACTTATATATATAACATCTGATAAATGTTACGAAAATAAAGAATGGATTTGGAGCTACAGAGAAAATGATACATTGGGTGGAGCAGATCCCTATTCGCTATCTAAAGCTTCAGCCGAATTGGTATTCAAGTCTTATTATCATAATTTTTTTTTAGAAAAAAAAATTAAGTCTGGCTCAGTAAGAGCTGGTAACGTTATAGGTGGCGGGGATATGAAAAAAGATAGAATTGTTCCTGATATAATTAAAAGTATTGTAAATAAAAAAAATATTAATTTAAGAAATCCAAATGCTACAAGGCCTTGGCAACATGTTTTGGAACCGTTAAATGGTTATATTAAATTAGCAAATTTTCTAATTAATAATAGAGTAAAATATAATCTTTTACCAAATTGGAATTTTGGTCCGAATATTGAAAATTGTAAAAATGTAAAATTTATAACTAAAAAGTTAATACAATTATCAAAATCTAAAATTAATATTAATGAAAATAAAAAAAATAAATTTTATGAATCAAATCTGCTAATGTTGAATAATGAAAAATCTAAACAAGAATTAGATTGGTTTCCAAAACTTGATATAAATAGAAGTTTAGAATGGACCCTAGAATGGTATCTTAATTATTATAATAATAAAAATATGTTAAATTTTACAATTGATCAAATTACAGAATATGAAAATTCATGAATAAAGTAAAGAAATGTAGAATCTGCTATAAAGAAAAATTTTTTGAAATAGTAAATTTTGATAAAGTTTATTTAAGTGGAAATATAAATATAAAAAAAAGAATAGAAAAAAAATATAAACTAAACTTGATACTCTGTAAAAATTGTAAGCATGTGCAAATTGGCTACTTAGTAAATCCTGACTTATTATTTAAAAATTATCTATGGGAAACTGGAGTATCAAAAACAAATATTTCTTTGATTAATGACCTTTTATTAAAATTAAATAAAAAAAATTATCTAGAAAAAAAAAAAATTTTTGAAATCGCTTGTAATGATGGATCTCTACTTCGTATAGCAAAAAAAAAATACAAATGTCTTGTTTCAGGTATTGACCCGGCTAAAAATTTAGTAAAAAAAAATAATAAACTGAATATAATAAATAATTACTTTAATTTTGTGGTAGCAAAAAAAATTAAACAAAAATTTAAATCTTTTGATGTCGTAATTGCTCGGAATGTATTAGCTCATGTTAAAGATCCTAATGAAATTTTTTTAGGTGCTAAATATTTATTAAATGAAAAAGGAATATTTATAATAGAAGTACCTAGTCTAAAAACAATATATCTAGAAAATCAATATGATAATATTTTTCACGAACATATTGGATTTCATAGTTTAAAATCAATTATTGATTTGTGCAAAAATAATGATATGAAAATTATTGATGTAGAAGAAATCAATTCGCAGGGTAAATCATTAAGATGCTATATTTCCCACAAAATAAATCCTATAAAAGAAAGAAAAAAAATAAACCATCTACTAAAAAAAGAAAATTTTTTATTAAAAAAATCTACTTGGATAAATTTTAAAGAAAAAATTTATAATCATAAAAATAATCTAAATTCCTTAATTTTAAAATTTAAAAAAAAGGGAAAAAAAATTGCTGGGTATGGAGCTTCTGGAAAAGGACAGTCATTAATTCAAATTTCAAAAATTGGAAAATATATTGATCCTATCTTTGATAAAAGCAAACTTAAACAAAACAAGCTTACCCCAGGTTTTAATATTCAGATTCAAAATCCTAAAATGATCAATAAAATTAAGCCAGATGTATTATTACTGTTAACTTGGAATATAAAAGACGAAATCTTAAAACAAGAAATTACTTTTAGAAAAAGAGGTGGGAAATTTATTATTCCTTTTCCAAAACCTCACGTTATTTAAATGTTTTTAAAGTGAATAAAATTTATAATTTAACTATATTACCTATAAGTGTTATTTTATGCTCTTTATATATAGCTTTTAATCCAATAGATTTTCATTGTGATTCTGCTACATTTTACAATTATGGATCTCAGATTTCCAATCTTCTTTCCCATCTTCTAAAAAAATATTTTTTTTTTATATTTTTATTATTTTTATTTTGTTTAATAATTTTTAAAAAATTTAATTTAAATAAATATTATTTTTTTTTTATTTTCACTTTAGCAACAACAATATTGGTATTCGCTTACTTTCAAATTAAAACCCCTTTTTCAATCTTAAGCTTTGCACGACCTCCTGGTTATCCAATATTTATGTATATGACGGGTGTTTATTTTTTTGATACTTTTTATTTATTAATTTTTTTTCAAGCAATAATATCAGTTTCATGTATTTATTTTTTTTATGCTATTCTTAAAATTCTAACTAATAATATATTTAGTTTGATAACTACTTTAATTTACACACTCAGTTCAATACCTTACATTTTGATCACTTTTATAGGTGCTGAACAACTGCTTTTTTTCTTTTCAATGTTTTTTATATATTGTCTGAAAAAATATGATAAATCAAAAAAAATAAAATATTTATACATAGGATCAATAGTATCTGTACTTGGGTGGCTAACGAGATGGGAAGGTCAAATTTTATTTTATATTTTTTTAGTTTATATAATTTTTAATTTTATAACTCAAAGTGATAAAGTAAGTTTTATTAAAGATATTTCTAAAATTTTTATTATTCCAATAATTATTTTACTTACATGGACTGGCACAAAATCAATATCCACTAAAAATTATTCTGAAATTTTAAGTGTAACAGGTGTTACATATGATCAATTTTTTTGGAAATTTTATAGTGTAATTCCTCATGAATTATATTTTTATGAAAAAAATTTAAATGTATTAAAAAAAAATTCTGGAAAGTTTAATATTGAAATTTATCCAGGGCATGCACCTAGTACATTGGTTGTTTTACCCGAAAATGGACTTTATTCAAAAAAATATTTTGATGAAATTTATTTATATTTAAAAAACAATCCAAAATCTTATAAACAATTGAAAAAACCCTTAGATGAATCATTTTCTCCAGACATTAATTTATACGATTCTCTATTTGAAAAGTTTAATGGCAGTGTAGATAAAATTCACAAAAATATGATTAATCAGCCAAATATATTTTATTTTAACTTTATAAATGCTGCTTTAAACAAAACAATTGGAAAAAAAACTAAAGACGAAATTTATAAAAATTCAATTTTAGAAGCATTTCAAAAAAACCCTTTAATTTTAATGATTTATTTTAGTGACTATCTTCAAGCATATGGTGTTGATATCAATCCCTTTATTGAAAGAAAAATAATACCATATTCAAATGTTACGAACCGTTCTTATTTTACGCCAGTTGATGGAGGAAAGTGTGGGTTAAATAATTTAACTAAAAAAACATACGATGAATATATTACCTCCCAATCAATAAAAAAAAATTTTTATATTAATTCAGCAGATAAAATAAATGATTTTATAAGAAATTATTTTGGTATTCTAATTTTATTTTCTATTTTATTTTTGTTTTTTTCTAATTTTAAAACTATGTTTCCTATAATCTTTACTTCTGTATTTTATGATATTGTTACTAGCATTGCAGTTGGTCCCCCAGCTAACACGAAGTATGAAGTTACATCGTTTTCATTAAATTTAATAATTTTATCATTTTTTATTTATAATCTTTATAATAAAATAAAAAAACGAAATGCTTAAATTGTGCATCAGGTTATACAAAATATTTATTTGAATCTTCTTGTTATATAACTAATAAAAAGTTTAAATTATTTGAATGTAGCAAATGTTTTTCATTATTTCCTTCCCCACAACCAAAAAATCTTAATAAATTTTATCCTAAAAATTACAGAAGATATAAACCTTTAGTTAATAAAATTTTTGCTACCTTTATTTCGAATTGACTAACATTTTTTTCCATTTGGATAGAATTATTAAGAACATTTACAACAGCTTTAACTTCATCTTTGCCATGAACTGTCGAACCATAATTAACTCTTAAAAAATGTTTAATTGTCATAGATTACCAATTCTCCATAAATTTAATTGATTTAATTCCACTTCTTAAGCCTAAAAAAATATACCTCTTATTTTCTGTCATCGGTGTTTCTGTTCCCATAGGGTTTGATCCATGAAAACTATGGGAATTATTTAACCAGGCAATTATTTTATTTGGTGTATAGTCAAATTTTTTAACTTCTTGAAAATATTTATAGTCAAAATTTTCGTATTCTTCTCTAATACCCACTTTACCAGAATCTCCAGCTGCTGAACGTTTACCTGTTAAAAAATTGGGTACCTCATCACTTATTTTTTTATAAATAACCGTACCCTGAGTAATGTCATCAGAAGAGTTAGGAAAATAATATAAGCAATCCAATATTTCTTGCTTTGAATGTATGTGTGGGTTAATAGAAAAATATTTATCTTCTCTAACTAATATTTGTCCAAATGGTTTTGCTGTGGGACCCCCTTTTATATATGATGGTACAAGATTCTGATCTTCAAATTTTTGAAATAACTCTTTAGATATTAGCTTTATTATTTCTTTAAAATCGGTTAAAAACTGGTTCATACCTTTTGCTTCGATTTTGTTTAATTCTTGTTCATGTCCATTAACCATAAACAAATCAAAAAATACTTTATTTGTACCACCTTCATCAAGCAATTTATTTTTTTCTAAAATTTCCGTAAATGACTTAATGAATTTAGTTAAATTTAAATAATAATCCAAAGGCAATAAATTATTAATTTCAATATAATTAAAATTTATTGAATTAATATTATCTATTTTTGCTTCTTTAATTTTTTTTAATGTAAAATTTTTTACATAACTAATATCGTAATCTAAAAAATTATTATAACCAATAATATTTTTTATTATTTTAAAAATTCGATAAGGCATGTCTACTTAGTAGAATATTTATTTAAGTAAAAAATACAATCTTTATTATAAATCCACTGCCCAATAGCATAATCTGCTAATTCCTGTCCAAAACTAAATGCTTTTATTGCTTTTGCTTAAACAGGATTTATAAATTTTTCATAAAGACTTCTTACTTCTTTGATATCTAAATTATTTAAATCTTCAATTTTATATAATTTTTTATTCATAATTTTAAATTTATATTATGGAATAAGAAGTTTTATTTTGATATAAATTTTGTTGAAAAATATAAAATGAAAATACTAAATTTTTTTCCCACTAAGTTTTTTTTTATTAGTACATTATTTATAATATTATTTATAAACATCATGTATTTATACTTGAATACCTCATGCTCAACTTTAAGTCCACAACAACAGTGTATTTGCTATGATTTAAAAATGAAAACCGACTCTAAATACTTTGAAAATTATAAGAAGACTTGTGAGAAATTTAGATCAATAGATGATTAAAAATTATATATATAAGTTTAATGATGTATTGGATGATAAATTTTTATTTATTATAATTATAATAACTGTTCTTTTAAGTATAATTAAGATTAATTTATTACCAATATCTTTGACAATAGATTCTTATGGCTATGTGGAATATTCTGAAAATCTATTTCCAGTTTCCGCTTGGCAGTCTAGGCCCATTGGGTACGCTATATTTTTAAAGGTTGCCAGGTTAATTCCTTTTTTTGGTTTAACACTTGTTATATTTTTTCAAATATTATTATATATTTTTGCTTCAGTATTTATTTATTTAACTTTTAGGAAGTACAATAGCTTAATTGCTTTTATTTTTACTTTGATCTTTTCATTCACGCCAGCTTTTCAGTGGATAAATATCAACATTTTAGCTGATGCTCTTTACACCTTTCTGCCAATATTTGTTGTATTTTATTTATTTAAATATTTTGGTAATCAAAAAAATTCTTACTTATATTTAATTTTTTTTCTAGCTTTTATTGTTGCATTAAATAGGCCTAGTTATTTAGTTTTTTTTTATATAATTATTTTTATAAATATATTTTTTTTCTTTTTCAAAAAAAATATCAATAATTTTAATATATCTAAATTTTTTTTATTAAAATTAACAATATTGAGTTTTTTATTTTTGTCCTTGTTTAACATTATAAACAGTAATTTTTCAAAAAATTATGCTTTTCATCAATTATGGATATGGAACATATCAACATCTATGTGTGGTGAAGAAAAATGCTTTAATATTAATAATGGTGTGCATGCTAAAAAATACTTCGATGTACTTCCAGAAATAATATCTACAGACAAGTATTTTAAAGAAGTTCTATCCTCAAAATATGATTACAAAGACTCGCCACTTTCAATTGATGAAAGTTTATACAAATTAAAACCAGATGAGTTATTGAAAAAAATTCACCTTTCAACAAGGCACACTCCTTTTGTTCATATTTATGGCTTTATGGTAAATAATATTGGATTTGAAGAAACACATAAAATAATTAGAAATGCCTCTATCGAAACCTTCCTCAATCACCCTTCACTTATATTTGGAAATATTTTATCACTATATAAATTTAAAAATTTTTTTAATACGGACATAAAAAAATCATCTCAAGTATTTAAGGAAGGTCTTTATTTTGGGATGTTACCAAAACCTCACAAAACTTTAAAAAAGCAAGGATTGACTCATTTTGAAAAAATATCTCCTAAAGAGTATTCTCAATATATCTTTGGTCTTGAAAGATTTACTGGAGAAACTTTTAAAAATTATTATAAAAATGATAAGAAGTTTTATGAACTCTATAAAAAAATGGATAACTATACTTTTGTAAAAGAAAAATATTATGAAGATAAAAATTATGCCTTTATTTCTTTATACTTTCTGGCATATATGAACTTGTTTTTTTTAATATTTTATAAAGTTTTTATTTTGATAATTCTTCCAATTTATTCTGTAATATTATTAGTCAACCTTATAATTAAGAGAAGTTATAGTGAAAAAGATTTTGTTTATTTCTTTTCATTATTAATATTTTATTCAATTATTGTGGCAAATTTAATCTTGTCACCCAATAATATGGATAAAAAAATACTTATGAATTTAACTACTTTATTTCCATTAATAATTATTTTTACTATTGATATTTTTGAAAGATTTACTAAAAAATTTAAAATTCAGACTGATAGCTAGTCTTATAAAAAAAACTTTTTCTAAGACCATACAGAAGAAGATGGCTCATACACAACAAAAACATTTAGATTATAGAAATGTAAATGACAATTATTCAGATTGATTAAATATAGAATTAAGATTAGCTAACTAAATATGTATAGCTTTACTGTATTGTTTATTTAGTATATTTAATTACAAAACATGAAACATTCAAAAGAATTGTCAGCTATAAGAAAAGATATTCTAAATTCTATTCAAAACACAGATTCGGGACATCTAGGGCCATCATTTTCTTGTACAGAAATTTTATATATTATTTTAAAAAAGTATATTAATTTTAAAAATAAGAATAGAAATAAGATCATATTATCTAAAGGTCACGCGGCACCTGCTATTTATGCTGTTTACAATCACTTTAAGTTATTAAAAAAAAATGAATTAAACACCCTTAGAAAATTTACAAGTAGGCTTCAAGGACATCCAGATAAAAAAAAATTGAAACTTTTAGACTTTGGAACTGGTGCACTTGGTCAAGGCCTATCAGTATCTATTGGTTATTCTTTATCATCGAGAATACTCAATAAAAAAAATTTCATTTTTTGTATTTTAGGTGATGGAGAGTTGCAGGAGGGTCAAGTTTGGGAAGCTGCAATGTACATTGGTTCAAATAATTTAAGAAATATAATTACTTTTATAGATGGGAATAAATTTCAAAATGAACTTTCTATTGATGAAACTTTAAAAGAAGTAGACTTGAAGGGTAAATGGGAATCCTTTGGTTTTAAATATATTGAAACAGATGGTCATTCTGTAGAGAAACTTGATAAGATAATTAAAGATATAACAAAATATAAATACAAAAAACCTGTAGTAATTTATTGTAATACAATTAAAGGTAAAGGTGTTAGCTTTATGGAGGGTAATAATAAGTACCACTCAGTTAAAAAACTGCCTCAAGAACAATATAATAATGCATTAAAAGAACTTGATGAGCAAAAATAAAATACAATCAATAAGAGATGCATTTGGAAAAGCGTTGGTTATTGAGGGTAAAAAAAATAAAAAAATTTTAGCTGTAAGTGTAGATTTAATGGGTGCTTGCAAACTTAACTATTTTTTTGAAAATTTTCCAGAAAGATTCTTTGAGGTAGGTATAGCAGAGGCTAATGCAATTGGCATAGCAACAGGCTTATCCTTTGAAGGCTTTCGTCCATTTGTTGCAAGTTTTGGTTCTTTTATTTCTGGAAAAAATACAGAGATTAGAAACTCAATAAGTTATAATAATGCACCAGTAGTAATTGTAGGGACACATTGTGGTTTAATTGGATCTGATGGCGCAACCCAATCAGCATTACAAGATTTATCAATAATGAGATCTATGCCTTATTTTAATGTATTCCAACCATGTACACCATTAGAAACAAAAGAAATAATTAAATATGTTTCTAAAACAAGAGAACCTACATATTTAAGAATACCTAGAAATGAAATTCCAGAATTTTTAAATAAAAAATATAAATTTAAAATTGGAATGCCCAATGAAATAATTAAAGGTAAAAAAAAATTAATCATCAGTTCAGGGGCTATGGTTTATAATTGTCTTAAAGCAATCAAGGGTCTTCCAAAGTCAGGTTTTGGATTAGTAAATATTTCCTCTATAAAACCACTAAATAGCAAAGCACTTATAAAAATAATAAAAAAGTATAAAAAGATTATAACAGTTGAGGATCATAGTATTTTGGGAGGATTAGGAAGTATAGTGAGTGAAATCATAGCTGAAAATAACCTAAATATTCAATTCAAAAAACATGGAATTAAAAATGGATTTATAAATAGTGATACACCAGAAAATTTAGAAAAAGAATATCAAATGGATGTTGAAAGTTTAAAAAAAATTTTTAACCAAACTTAAACTGAAATATTTTGAATTAGAAAATTAGGTTTAGCTTGTAAGGATCTTAATACTTCATTAAGATTTATATTTTTGTAATTTTTTCTTTCATTTTTATTAAAGCCATCTAGAACAAGCGCAGATTTAATTCCAAATTTATTAGCTCCAGCAATATCTGTTTGTGTATTATCACCAATCATTAATATTTTTTTTTTATCGAATTTTAAATCTTTTAGTGCATAAGAAAAAATTTCTTTGTAAGGTTTTCCAATATAAATTACCTTACCACCAATTTTTTTATAATATTCAGCCAAAGTCCCCACCTGTAAAACAAATTTTCTTACCTTACCATCAAAAACAAATTTATCAGGGTTAGAGCATATCATGATTAGTTTTTTTTTTAATAATTGATTAAGAATTTTTTTATATTTATTGAAATTTTCAAATGGCTTAACAGACATTGCCATTATAAATTTAGCAGATTTTATATTTACACTTTTTAAACCAATATTTTTAAAAACTTTATTTTTATTTCCATTACTAATTAGATAACAATTTTTTAATTTTAAAAACTTTTTAATTTTTAAAAGTTTTTTTTCATTAGAATTTGCAATATATTCTAAATATTCACCACTCGTAATTATTTTTTTAAAATATAAGTGATTAATATTCAATTTTTTTAAGGTATCAGTTTTTGCCTCAGCTTGATTCTGGGATGTATTAGATACAATTATACAGCATTTGGATTGAAGTTTTTGCAAGGTTTTGTCAACAAATGTAAATTTTTTTTTTCCATCATGGATTACACCCCATTGATCAAATAAGAAACAATCAAATTTATTTAATAGATATTTAAATTTTATTATTTTCATTAACAAATACTTTTTCCCAAAACAAATAATCTTGTAGGTGCTCAGGTAAACTCCAAGAAATCATTTGATCTACTTTAAAATTAATTATTTTTTTTTTTTCATTCAATAATTTTGTCATAGCTGTCGCTATATAATACTCGCCGTTAACAGTAATTTTATTTTCTATAGAGTGATCAATACATTTAATTAAATCTCTTCCAGTTTTAAAGTAAAAAATACCAGTTACAGCATTATCTTTATCGGGTGTTGAGCTTATTGTTTTTTTCTCTGAAATTTTTTTAACAATGGATTTTTTATCCACTACGTATGCGTGAGATTTTGGACTCTCACTTGCAGGTGGGTATTGTGACCAGGTGAAGATCATAGCCGATGGGTTTTGTTTGTTAATAACTTCATAAAATTTTTTATAATTTATTACACATTTAAAATCACAAGAACTAATCAAAACTGGTTTATCTAATTGAATAAGCCTCCTAGCATTTGATATTGTAATAGCCATGCCTTTTGTTTTTTTTTTAATTAGATAAAAAATAGATTTTTTATTATTTTTGGGAAAGTATTTTTTTAAATTATTTTTGATAAAAGTATCTTCTTTAAAAATAAATAGGTTATTATCATTATTAGGTAAGCTTTCAAGGCTTCGTTCAAACATCATTTTTTTTGAAATTGGGATTAAAGGTTTGGGTAGATTGTAGCCCAAATGTTTATGTCTACTACCCTCACCTGCCGAAGGTATAATATTTTGTATATCTTTAAGTTTAAGATTATCTCTTAACTTATGGTTAAGTGTAAAATATTTTTTCCAAAAATTATATTCTTTTATTTTTTTTTATCCTCAAGACAAATAAAGTTTTTTACCGACTTAGTGCCTATATTATAATCATTAATTAAATTAAAAAAAATATCTACAAACTGAAGGTTTTTTTTATTTATATTTTTGATTCTTAAACAGCTATCTAAAATTAGTTTCCAATTACTTAGATAATATAGACCGGCACTTACTATCTTTTTATTTAAATCTTTGGTTTTTTTTTCAATTTTTAAAATATTATTTTTTTTATCAAGATAAAGTGTATCTTTTTTTTGATGATTTCTTCCAATATCTCTTTTGCCAATATTAAAAATAATACCATCTGATTTAGTATCAAAATCTAGAGCATCAATATTGAAAAGAGAATCTGGATTTAAAATTATTATTTTTTCATCATTTTTTATATAATTTTTTACTTTTAAAATTGAGTTAATCTGATTATTTGTATGATTTGAATATATAATTTTGATTTTACTTTTTTTCTTAAAATTAATTTTTTTAATATTACTTTTTTTACATATTATAAATATTTTGTTACAAAAACTAAATTTATCTAAAATTTCATCTAATAAAAAAGAGCTACTTTTTTTTACTTTATTATAAATAAATTTTTCATTAAATAAATTTTTATGTTTTTGTCCTAATAATGATATTATTAAATTCATTTTAATGTATAGTTAATTTAAGCTTATATAAGGTAGATTTTGTGAAAAAGAAAGTATCATGTGTTATTGATTTTGGTCAAAGTTACCTAAAGTTTAATTTAATAACACCAAATTATTTAGTTATAAAAACTCAAATTAAGAAAAATGACTTTAAAGTATCTATAAATAATTTTATTTATTACGATGGGCTCAAGATAGAAAAAGTAATTAAATCTTATATAACAAGATTATCCAAAAAGTTTAAAATAACCTCTATTGTTCCAATTGCACACGGATCTGGTTGTTTTTTCATTAATAATAAATATAGAGTTAAAAGTGGTTTTCATTTTTCATCTGATTTTAATAATAAAGAATTATTAACTAAATACCAAAGATCAATACCTGAATTTGCAGAAACATTTACCCCCAACTATAAACAATTTCATAATCTTGGAAAAAATTTGTTCTTAATGGGCAGAATGCAAGAAGATTTAGAGCTTATGACCATCCCATCTTATATATCTTGGCTATTCACAAAAAAAAATATAATAGACCCTTCATATATTTCTTGTCATTCATATTTATGGAATTTTAAAAAAAGAAAATTTTCTAATTTCACCAAGGGTAATTCAATTAAAATTCCTTCAATTAAAAGTAGTGGGGCTGATATTGGTTACATTAAAGATAAATTCTTTATCGAAAATAAAAACTGTAAAGTCTATAATGGTATGCATGACACTAGTGCTGCGTTTCACTTTCATAAAAATTTCTTTAATGATCAAAACACTATTTTTTTAAGTACGGGCACTACATTTGTGTTTGGAAAGTTTTTAAAGACAGTTAAAAAATTAAAAGAAAGTAGTAATTTCTACTACCTTTTACCAGCTAACCTGAAAGGAGTTATTCTCTCAAGAAGATTTCATGGTGGCTTACTTTTTAATGATTTACAAAATAAAAAGACTAAATTTACTAATCGTCTTCTAGCTCTAAATACAATTAAAGAATTAAACACATATACAAAATATATTTCAAGTAATAATGTAAAGTTAATTATAGATGGTCCTTTTGCAAAAAATAAAGAATTTTTATTTAATTTAAAGAAATATAAAGAGAATATAACCATCTATTATGCTAAAAACAAAAATACTCCAAGTTTAGGTATAGTTTACTTGTGTAGAAAAAAAAAAATAAGACTTTCAATTAAAGATTACTACAAAAAAATATAAATGAACTATATAGCTCACAGAATTAATACTATTGAACAACTGAAAAAATTAGATCAAATATATGGTATTGAGATCGATATAAGGGATGATGGTAAAGACTTAATTATTGCACATGATCCATTTAAAAAAGGAATAAAATTAAATAACTTTTTAAAACATTATAAGCATAAGATGATAATAGCTAATATTAAATCTGAAAGAATAGAAGATAGTGTTATAAAAATTTTTAAAAAATATAAAATTTCTAACTATTTTTTTTTGGATTCTTCCATTCCAAAAATA
>MDTF01018430.1_pt1 | contig 20186 bp, 18 predicted proteins | sample 811191 | NCBI WGS metagenome assembly MDTF01 (sample SAMN05326649, study PRJNA326480) | marine metagenome | isolation source: seawater | place: Southern Ocean | collected 2011
AATTTTTATAGCCTCTTTTGTACATTCGGTTGTTATGGTCATAAATTTCGAAGCAAGTTTTTTTTTGGATAAATTTTTGTACATTTTATTAGCATATCTTTTAAGTGTGATAGGGGCAAATGGCATAAACTCTGTTCTTTTTAGTTTCGTATTTAACCATTCATTAACTGATTTGTCGGCCGCACTTACTAAAATACTTCTATTTCCTAAAGACCTTGGGCCAAATTCCATTCTACCTTGAAAGCAAGCAACAACAAAACCTTCTAATAATTTTTTTGCAACAAATTTTTCGGGATAACGTATTTTAATATATTTTAATCTATTCTTTTTTATTTCTTTTAGAATTAGTGAATTTGAAAATTTGGGTCCTAGATACATGGACTCGGTATTTCTTGGGAAAAATTTTTTATGTTTATTGTAAGATAAGATTGCACAGCCTACTGCTAATCCTCCATCTCCCATATTTGGATAAATAAATATATCTTTAATATTTTTAAGTTCTGAGATTTTTTGATTGATTTTTACATTGGAAAAAACCCCACCGGCTAATGCTATTTTTGTATCTTCTTTAATATTATCTTTAATAAATTCAATTATAACATCCTCTATTCTTTTTTGGGTAGCTGCTGCAATATCCTCAGGTGAAAATTTTTTGATTAAAAATTTAATATTTGGATTATCAAATGTTGATTGATAGAGACCTTTTTCAAAATTTCCCTTAAAGCACTTTTTAAACTTGTCATAAGAAATCATTTTTGAAATATAAGGATAAGCTTTTTTATAATTACCAAAAGCAGCGAGACCTAGAATTTTACCCTCATGTCTGTGTGGTTTGTATCCTAAAAGTTTAGTTATACTTCCATAAAAATACCCCAATGAGTCTATTGAGCTTGTTGTTGATAATTGAGTTAGTTTACCGTTATTTGCTTTATATAATTTTGAAGAAGAATCATCACCCCAGCCATCAATCGTTAGCACATAACATTTGCTCCATCCAGAATAAAAGTAAGCACTTGCTGCATGTGCTTCGTGGTGATCATATACGTCTAATTTTTTATATTTCTTCTTTAAAGAATCAATATTATTTGAGTTTCTCTCTCGAGCAGTTGACTCATGTATAAATTTTTTTTTTAAAAACTTAATTTGAATATCTTTTTGTTTGGATTGTATTTTAGATAGTTGAATCTCTTTTATCTTATCATTATAAATATTTTTATTTGGAGAAAAACTTTTAGAGCAAGCTAATCCATGTGTAGCAAATAAATCAATATCTTTTATTTTATTATTAGTTTCTTTAAGAACATAGTTTATTGCCTTAAAAGGGTTGCCCCACCAGTTTTTTACTCTATTTAATCTTTCTTCGCTTATTGCATATTTTAATTTACCATCTTCGATAAGAGCCACAGAGGATTCAGATAAATAATTTATACCTAAAATTTTCATTGATATTCTTTTACTAAATTAATTATAGATTGATTTGAAGTGGGCATTTTATAACCAATTTTTTTTTCAATTTTTTTTACATCTAAACCCAAATTTTTTCCTCTTGGAACCTGCTGAATATCAGAACTAATACTTTTATATTTTATTTTTATTTTTAGGATTTTAGATAATTTTTTTGCAAAACTTTCTTTTGTGGTCATATTTCTTGATCCCAAATTGTATATACCTTTTGATTTTAACATAGCTAATTTTATGATTATCTCAGCACAGGTTTGTACATCCATCGTAGAAGTATACATATCATTAAATAAATTAATTTCTGCTTTTTTTTTGAAATTTCTGATTAGCCAATCAATGAATGAATTTTTTTTCTTACCTGTAAAATTTGTTCTTATTATTAAAAATTTCTTAAGTTCTTTTAAATGTTTTTCAGCTAATATTTTAGACTTAGCATATTTATTTATAGGAAAAATTTCGCTTGTTTCCGAGTTAAATACTGCATTTTTACCTTTGTAGACGTGGTCAGTAGATATTTGAACAAACTTAAAGTCAAATTTTTTTGACATCTGAGATAAAAATTTTACAAGTTTGCAGTTGATTATTGATGCAATGCTATATTTTTTTTCACAATAATTTATGTCAATTATAGCAGCACAATTAATAACGATCTTACATTTATTTTTTGAAAAGAATTTATTCAGTTTTTTAAAATTTTTAAGATTTATATTAAAATTTGAATTTTTCCTTGCTACAGTTAAAAAATTAATTTTTTTTTTCTTTAAAATTTTAACAATATTTGAGCCCAATAAACCATTTGATCCAATAACTAAAAAGTCAACATCTTTCATTTAAATCAAAATATTATATCTTTTAAACAAACTGGTTGACCAAATTTACAATAATTTTTAACCTTTTTTCCTATTATTTTTTTAAAATATTTCAAACTTAATCCAGTACCTGGCCTCACAGACTTTATGTTTGATAAAGATATTTTCTCTCCTTTTAAAATATTATTCGAATAAAAAATTGACCTAGAAACGGTTTTTAATTTTTTTTTTATAATTTCTTTTTTATTAATTTTTTCACTACCAAGCATAATCTCAACATCTCTGATTTTATTGATTAAATTTTTAAGTTGTATTGGATCGTGCGAAAAAGAACTATCAGGGCTTGTAATTTTTTTATTTAATATGAAATGTTTTTCTATAACTTTTGCACCATTAGCCACAGAAATTATACATGCTAAGTCAGAGTCACTATGATCTGAATATCCAATTATTGGACAGTATTTTTTTAATACGTTTATATATTTTAAATTTAATTCAGTTTTTTTAGCAGGATAACTTGAGATACAGTTTAATAAAATAACATTATAGTTATTTGATTTTATACAAATGTCGATTGCATTTTTGATATCATTCTCATTTGCAATCCCAGTACTAATAATTAAAGGTTTTTTTGTTTTTGCAATTTTTTCAATTAGCTGTAAATCTTCTATCTCTGGAGAAGCTATTTTATAAATTGGACAATTTAATTTTTCTAATAAATCTACAGCTGTTAAATCAAACGGTGCAGAAAAACAAAATATGTTGTTTTTTTTTGCAAAAGAAAATATTTCTTTATGCCATTTAAAAGGTGTTTCAGCTTTTTTATATAAATCATACAGTTGTTGACCTTTCCAAATTGATTTATCATCAATTAAAAAATGTTTATTTCTTATATTTAGTGTCATTGTGTCAGCTTCATAAGTTTGAATTTTAACAGCATCTGCACCTGCTTTTTTAGCAGCAATCATTGTTTTTTTTAAAATATTTAAACTACCAGAATGATTTGCCGAAATTTCAGCAACAATGAAACACTTATTTGAATTAGATATAGTAAAATTATTTGAAAGTTTAATTTTTGTGCGTAAATTAGTTTTTGGCATTTATTCAATTTATTTTAAATTTATTTATCTTTTATACTAATAAATCCTTGACCGTTCAATATTTGAACGCTATTTTATTTTAAAATTAACGATATATATGGTTAAAAATGAAAATTATTTTGAAATTTTGAGAAAATTAGAAAAAAACCCTCAATCCAATCAAAGAGAACTAACCAATCAATCTGGTATTAGCATAGACAAACTTAATTATTGTCTGAAAGCATTAAAAAAAAAAAGACAGGTTAAAATTAAAAATTTCAAAAAAAAACTAAAAAAAATAAATTGTATTTATGTTTTAACTCCTCAAAGCATCACAACAAAAACAAGGCTAACAATTGCTTTTATGAAAAGAAAATTAGCAGAATACAAAGAACTTAATAAAGAATTAAAACTACAAAAAATAATGATGATTTATTAAATTATGATTAATGAAAATCAGGTTACTCTGAAATTGTTAGAAGTTAAAGATTATACGCCTATGTATTTAGAGTGGATGAACAATAAGAAGGTAACTATATTTACTGAACAAAGGCATATCAAACACACAAAAAAAAAGATTTTAGAATTTATTAAGGATAAGCATAAATCTAAAAATGAATTTTTATTTGGTATTTTTGTAAATAAAAACAATAAAGTGGCTCATGTAGGAAATATAAAACTAGGTCCAATCAATTTTGTCCATAAAACATCAGATATTTCTTATTTTATTGGTGAAAGAAAATATTGGGGAGCAAATATAACTTCAATCGCAATCAAAAAAATTTTAAAAGTTGCAAAAAGAAATTTTAAATTAAAGAAAATAACTGCTGGTTTTTATCAGGATAATATAGGATCTAAAAAAGTGCTAATAAAAAATGGTTTTATAAAAGAAGGAGAATTAAAAAAGCAGCTTATTTATAAAAATAAGAGAGTTAGTAATTTTATATATGGAAAAAATATTTAATGAATGTTCTTTTTTTACCTATTGAAATAAAAACCCGTGAATTTTTTCCAAAACTATTTTTAATATCAAGGGCCTTAAAGAAAAATATAGATTGCTTTATCGGTGATAAAATAGCTGTAAACAGAGCAATAAGATATTTTAAAAAAGGTGCATATTTTCATAAATCAATTAATAAAAAAGATAATGCGTATATATTAGACATTAAATCAAAGGTTGATACATACATTTCATTAGATGAAGAATTTGGATTTGCGACAACAAATAAAAAACAACTTAAAAATTATTTAGATATAAGAAGTAGTTATGAAAATGTGAAAAATGTTGATCGAATTTATAATTGGGGAAAATTTGATCAATCAGTTTGGAAAAAAAAATATTCACCATTTACTAGTAAGTTCTTGATATCAGGTGCACCCAGATTAGATATTTGGAAAAAAAAAATTTATTCAGTAATATTTAAAAATGAAATTCATGATTTAAAAAAGAAATATAAAAAATTTATATTTATACCTTCAACATTCATATCTTCAAAAAAAAAATTAAATCAAATGATTAAAGTAGAAAGACAAATAACAAAAAAAAAAGAATTATTAAAAAAAAGGATTAATGCAAAAATCTTTGAATTCAAATTATTCAATGAATTTTTAAAACTTATAAGATTATTATCTAGAGATTTTTCTGATTTAAATATAGTAATTAAACCTCACCCAACTGAAGATCCTAAAGATTGGATAAAAAATACAAACAAATATAAAAATGTTTATATTGATACTAAATTTGAGTTAACACCCTATATAGCAGCAGCAGAATTAGTCATTTTTAACTCATCAATCTCAGGTGTTCAATCTGTTTTGATGAATAAAAAAACCATTTGTTACTCAAATTTGAGACAAAAGGATTCATTAAGATCATTTCCTAATAAGTTTGGAGTTATTTGTAAAAGCTATAATAGCTTAAAAAAAGTTATAAAGATTAATCCAACAAATAATTTTAATATAAATTTAAAAGAAATAAAAAAAAGAATTCATATTTCTAAAAAGTATTCATCAGATATAATATTAGATGACTTAATTAAAAATTTTAGATTTAATAAAAAATGTAATAAAAAAAAATATTTAATATTTTTTAGGATAAATTCAATTTTATTTAAAATTGACAATTTTTTAAATACTGTTTTTAAATATAAAACAGACAATAAAGTTGAATTAAACCAACCACTACAAACAATGAAAGAAAAGTTGGGAACTGGTATAAATAAAAATGAAATTGATTTATTTTTTAAAAAACTCCATTATACCGAATATAAAACTTTAAGTTATGGAAAAAATGGATATCTAATATACAAATAAAAAAATAATAATTTTTTAAACAAAAAGCTACACATAATGACTCAAAATATTTTTATAAAAAGACTTAAATTTTTAATAAAAGATTTTTTTAAGAAAAATAATTATAATATTACTTTTAAAAATAAAAGAATTTCTTTAAAAAAAGAAGATTATTTTTCAAAACCAGAAGTAATCTATAAATCTTATATTCCATCAATTGAGTTAAATTATAACTATAATTCTTCAATTTTAAATTATAAAAAAAATTTTCTAGATTCTGCCTTCAAAACATATTTCCCTCTTATTCTACAATATCAAAGTAAAACTAAAAAAAATGACAATAAGAATCATTTTTTGGATTTAGGCTGTGGTTACGGTCCTATGGCGGTAGCTTATTTAAATTATATTAAATCATGTACAGAAAAAAATATGAATTTTAAATATCTTGGAATAGATATAAATGAAAACGCAATAAAATGGCTTAACACAAAATATTTTGATAAAAAAGAGTATGAATTTTTATATCACAAGACAGAAATAGAGAGAGATTATTTACAATCTAAGCCCGATCAAATAAAGACTTTATTTGATTCTGATGGATCTGAGGTAGATTATAAGATTCCAATGAATTTTAAACATGATATTCAATGGAGCATGAGTTATTTTACTCATTTGACTCCAACGTCATGCGATAAATCATTAAATTTAATCGAAAAAAATGGAGAATTAAATTCTTTTCAATTTAATTCTTGGGTAATAATTGATGACGAAAGTAAATTTGCATTAGAAGCAAGAATGTCAAAAAGAATAGCACCTTACGACATGGGTGTATATTTAACGAGGTCTAAAGAAAATCCATTAACTATTACATGCTATAAAGAAGAATTTATTAAAAAAATTTATGAAAGAAATAATTTAAAAATTGTTGATATAATTAAAGGTAAATGGAGAGGTCTAGATATGACTGATCACAATGCCAATTTCAATCAAGATATGATAATTTCACAAAAAAATTAGACACAATTTATTAATATGTTTGTAAAAATTTTAAATAGGAAGTAATAAATAAAACTTAATTTATCAATATCTATGTTAAAAAATAAATCTATATTAATTACTGGGGGAACTGGATCATTCGGATCAAAATTTGCAGAATATATTTTAAAAAATCATAAAGATATAAAAAAGCTAGTTATATTCAGTCGAGATGAACTTAAGCAATTTCATATGTCTCAAAAAAAAATTTTTTTAAACAATAAAAAGGTTCGTTTTTTTTTGGGAGATATAAGAGATAAAGATAGATTACTTAGAGCGTTCAATAATATTGACATAGTTGTTCATACAGCAGCATTGAAACAAGTTCCTGCAGCAGAATATAATCCAACTGAATTTATTAAAACAAATATTATTGGCTCTCAAAATATTGTGGAAGCTTGTATAGATAAAAATGTTAAACAATTAATTGCACTTTCTACTGATAAAGCTGTAGCACCAGTAAATTTATATGGTGCGACTAAACTGTGTGGAGACAAATTATTTATAGCAGCAAATAATTATGCAGGTAATATGAAATATAAATTTTCTATTGTTAGGTATGGAAATGTAATATCAAGCAGAGGATCAGTTATACCTAAATTTTTTGAAATAAGTAAAGACAAAACTCAGAAATTTTTTCCTGTAACTGAAATGAATATGACAAGATTTCTCATATCTCTAGAGGATGGAATTAAAGTTGTTCTTTTTGCATTAAAAAATCAGGTAGGTGGAGAGATATTTGTTCCTAAACTACCATCAGTAAAAATTAAAGATTTATGTAAAACAATTAATCCTAAAAAAAAAATAAAAGTAGTAGGTATTAGGCCTGGAGAAAAAATTCATGAGGAATTAATTTCTAGCTCTGAATCTTTAAATACATATGATATTGGAAAATATTATATAGTTTTGCCGAACAATAGTGATATTAAAAAAATTAAAAAAAATTATCAGCAAAAATTTAAATTAAAGAAATTTAAGGAAAATTTTTCTTATAATTCTTTTGAAAATGACAATTATTTAGATATAAAAAAATTATCAAAAATTTTGAATATCGACTAATTATAACTTCCCTCAATTTTAAATACTTGTGGATAAATTTCTTTAATTTTTAATTTTTTTTCATCAATTTTTAATGCATGTGAATATTCTGATACGGTTTCCACAATTTCTTGAAAATAAAGTTTTTTTAACTTTTGTGTGATCAAATCGTTTAAAGCTTTATCCTGTTTTGTAAAAAATTTCCTATAATAAAATCTAATTAGATAATAAAATTGAAAGAAATAAAAGTAAAAAACATTGTCAAACTTATCTTTTTTGTATTCTTCATTTAAATTTAATTTCTTTCCTAAAATATTTAGCATATTTTCAGCTGAACAATTTTCATTAGAGCAGTTATAAATAATTTCTGCCAATTTTTTATTAATATTTTTTCTTTCATCAATTTCAAAACTTGGGTTAAATTTTTCAACAACATTATTTAATTGATCTAGGCTGGTTATATTTTCACTTACCATTTTAGGTGCTAAAAACTGACATTTTTTAAATAGGTTAGATACAAAGTTAATAGATTTTTTGCCTAACATAAAACTTTCTACTGATGTTGTACAATTTGAAGTTATTAAGAAATTTGAAGCTTTAATCCAAGGGCAAGTACTTTCATCATCGAAAACAACATTAACATTCTTTAATTTTTGTGCTAGCTCAAACCATAATTCAGCTTTTTCGTTAGGATGAGGTCTAATTATCATTTTTTTGTTTGGAAAATTAATTGGAAATTGTTTTATAAAATTAATTGATAATTTAATATTTTCCTTTTGGAATTGAATATAATCCTTCATAATCCTTACATAATCACTATCTTCAGGCCATCCTTTTTTAATTAATGCATTAACTATATTCGATCGATTAATATCTTTTGATTCAGCCATTTTACTATTAGCCAAAGTAAACATTGTTGTAAAAAGAATAAAATTTCCATGCTCTTTTTTTATCATTTTTGCTCTTTTTAAATATTTTTGATTAACTTTATTTTTTAGTATGTCAATTCTTTGATTTCCAGTTATGAAAACTTTATCTTTAAATTCGGGATAGTTATTTATAATTGCATTGTATTCTTTTTTGCCCCAGCAAAAAAAAATATCAACTAATTTCAAATTTTTAATACTTCTAGATGCGCAATAATGTTTTTCAGAAAAAAACATCATTCCTTCTTCATCTATTGTACCGATTGTATATCCTAACTTTTTGTACTCAATCATAGCTTTTATATTGTTTGGACCGATACTTTTAAAAATTATCAATCCTCGCTGTAAATTCTTTCTTCTATCAAATATTGCACTTTTTTTTGCTATAACTACTGAGAAACCTAATGATGCAGCTTTAGTTGCAAAATATATTCTTGATTCAAATTCTCTTTTTTTAACTTCAATTAAAAAATAAATTCTTGGTTTTAGTTTATTCATAGAAATTTTTTTATCTTTATATTTTTTTTGCTAAAAATTTAGAGATATCGAGGTTAAAACTTTTTATCATTATATCTTTTTAATTTGGTTTATGCATTTATATAATTTATCTACTCTTGTTCAATCGAAAACACTTGAGGATAGATTTGCTCAAGTTTTATTTTTTCTTGTATTTTCAAATAAGATTTATATTCATTCAAAGTATTTTGTATTTCATTTGCATCCAAGCGTGGGAATTTTTGCATAATCATTGCAGATAGTATCTTATCTTGTTTGGTAAATAGATTTCTATAAAAAAACCTTAAATAATAATAAATATTTAAAAATCCTGAATTAAATGTACCAGAAAATTTATCTTTTAAAAAAAATGAATTAATTTTAGTTTTTACAAACTCATTAGCATTTAACGAATCTATTAAAAATTTAACACTACATTCCTGATTGTTTATATTGTGTATAGATTTTTTTGCTAAATTCATGGTATTATAAAATTCAATTTTACGTTCTTCTTTTTCATTTAAGTATTTAATTAAATCATCATCTTTTCTAATATTTATTCCCATTAATTTTGGAAGTTGAAATTCCACTTTTTCATCTTGATAAACTATATAATTTGTAGATGCTCTATTAAGAAAATATGATTCAACAGATGTAGTACAGTTAGACGTTATTTGTTTTTTTGCAGCAATTATCCAACTGCAAGTATTTATTTGATCTATAACCACTTTCATATTTTTTTTATTTCTAGTAAAATCTATCCACATTTCTGAATTTTCTGCAGGATGTGGTCTTATAATAATTTTTTGATTTGGCTTTTTTATCGAATAGCTAGTTAAAAAATTTTTTAAATTTTTTAAATTTTCCTGTTGGAATTTCATATAAGATTTTGCAAATTTCACTTTTAAACTATCTGGTTTATAACCATCTGCAATTAATGATTCGACATAGTCTTGATTTCCATTTTTTAATAAATAATAATTATTCGCTTTTGAAAACATAGTATTAACTAAAATAAAATCTCCTTCTTTTTTTTTTATTTCCTCAGCTTTTTTAAAAAATTTTTTATTTAATGGTTCTTTTAAAATGTCAATTCTACTGTTACCTGTTTTATAAATCTTTCCAGACATCATTGGAAATGAATCAATAATGGCATTATAATCTTTCTCTCCCCAGCAGAAAAAAATATCTATATTTTCTATGCAAGGACGATGAACTCTTTCAATATATTCTTTAGGAGAAAAAAAATTCATACCTTCTTCATCTATAGCCCCAATAATAAAGCCCAATCTTTTATATTCTAATATTTCTTTTAAATTTCTTGGACCTAAACTTTTGAAAATAACAATTCCCTTTTGCATTCGCTTCCGATTATCAAAAATATTTGATTTTCTGCCTATTACTATTGAAAAATTAGATAATGAGGCTTTAAGAGCAAAATATATTCTAGCATCAAGTTCTCTCTTTTTATTTTCCATCAAAAGATAAATTCTTGGTTTAATTTTTTTCATTATATTTTTTTAAAAACAATGTGATACATCCCGCTTAAAATTTCTTCTGAGGAAACTCTTGGATAGTTGTCTCTAATATTTGACCAAAAATTATCTATTTCATTTGTAAACTTTAAAATCTTGTCAAAATATCTTGGTTTTTCAGATGAGATAAAAATTGGATAAAAGCCATTTTTTATAGCAATTTCACACATATCAGACACAGAATATCTTGGATAGGCCAAGCCATTAAAAAAAAATTTGATCATTTCCTCAGATCTTGATGGATAAATTTTTTTGACTAATTGTTTATATTCATCCTCATCTAAAAGTAGATGTCCCCAAGGAATTCCTATGCTAGCAAATCTATGAGGTCCAAGATATGAAAAAAAGGATCTATGTTTAAAGTAAACAATAGTATCTTTTTTTGATACTTTATTGATATTTTCAAATACAAGTTTCCAATTAGGAATATGTTCTATAGCTTTGCAGTATATAATATCGTATTGATCTTTTAAATCACCTAGATTATGAGCATCAATTTTTAATTTTTTATAATCTTTAATTTGATTATTAGTTTTAATTTTAATATTTGGTGGAATATATGAATAATTTTCTAAATTTAAAAATTTTTTATAAGAGTCATAAGACAAATCTTGAGAAATATTTTTATCAATAAAACTTATTATTTTTTTAAGATTTTCAGATGAATTAGCTGGTTGCCAACTACTCATATGTTCATTTTCTTCATATGGATCAACACCTACAGCGGAGGAAATATCAGAATAATTTAAGAGCAGTTGTGGTATTAGTCCATTTCCAGTCCCTATATCAAGTATCTTTTTTTCTTTGGTTTCTATATTTAGAGAATAAAATAATCCTAAAGTTTGATGTAATTGCAGCAATACTCTTCCAAAGTATCTATCTGATAAATTATCTTGAATTGGTGCAGGATCTCGATAATTAGAGCCATTTGAAGTTGGTGTAAGCATTGGAAACAAATATTTTTCGTTATCAACTTGTAATATTTGTTTGTTTTTTTTTTTAAATTTATACATTATGAAATTACTAACTATTTTATATATCTTTATTTTTTTTTACAATCTTTCCTTTTTGTACATCAAAAACATAATCACAAATATTCAATAAATTTTGATTATGAGATGAAATAATCAGAGTTTTTTTATCTTTTAATTTTAATAATAGTTTAAAGATATTTTGTTCATTTTTTTTGTCTAATCCGTTAGTTGCTTCATCAAAAAAAATGACATCTGGATTTTTGTATAGTGCCCTAGCAAAAACAATTCTTTGAGCTTGGCCACCTGAAAAAGACGAACCTCTTTCACCAAGGTTTTTATTCATACCCTTTGATCTGATATCTTTATAAATTTTTAGTTCCTTTAGTATGGTAATAACTTTTGATTTATTAATTTCGTATATTTTTTTACCAAAGCCAACGTTTCTAAAAATACTGTTATCCGTTATATATATGTTTTGAGGTACATAGCTTAAAATTTTTAGCCAATCTTTATTTAATTTTCTTAAATCTTTGTCATTAATAAGTATCTGGCCACTAGTTGGTTTTAGTAGGCCTAGCATAAGATTTATGAAAGTACTTTTGCCAGATCCACTTTCTCCTTTGATTCCTACAATCTCACCTTTCTTAATTTTAATTGATACATCTTTAAAGATTTTTTTCTTAGTACCCATATAAGAAAAATTTACATTCTTAAATTCTATTTTTTTAAAAGTCTTGATTAAATCAGTTTTATTTTTAATATCATTATTTTCTATTATTTTTGCCATGTTTAATTCGCTATATATGTGATTTACAGATGCACTTAAAAATTTAAGAGTGTTTAATGAGTTAATAATCTTCACTATTGAAGGTAAAAATTTATAAGCTGCAGCTAAATATACTCCTGCTAATGGGACTATTGTAACTAAACTTTTTTCATTTATTAAAAAATAAGCCATAAAAGACCCTAATATGAATATAGTAATTACTTCAAATAAATTTCTTGGTATTGAATTTAAAACCACAAGATGTTTAGTTAAATCATTAACATTTTTTTTGTTAATATAATGCTCAGATCTAGTTTCATTTTCTGATTGATAAACTCTAATTTCTTTAACTGAAGCCAAACCTTGAATCAAATACTTTGTGTATTTGCTAGAAAAATGAAGTCTTTGTTTGCTCCATTTTTTTAAAAAAACGTTTATAGGGCCAAATAAATATAAAGAAGAAACAAGACATATTATCAAAAAAATTATTAATGATGCAATAGGATCTATATAAAGAAGAAAACAAGTTATAATTAAAAGAATAATGCTTTCAGAAATCAAAGTTATTAATTGTTGTATTGCTCCTTTAAAATTTGACATTTCATAAGTTAAATTTCTTACATAAACAGATGAGTGATTTTTTAGATATTTTTCATATGACTGATTTATATAATAGCCAAACAATCTATCTGAAAAATAATTATCAAAAGAATTTAAAGTTTTTTGTTGCCATTGTGTAAAAAAGATAATCAGAGAGTTTTTAATTATAAAAATAATTAATATTAAAAAAAGAAAAATCAAAATAATATCAATGTTATCAATTTTTAAATAACTTCCTAATGAGCTTAAATAATAATTGTTTTCGATAAATGTAGCGTCTGTTATTATTTTTAGTATTTGATATATCATTCCGATACCAATAGTTTCAAGAACTGCGGAAATGATTAATAAAATAGAAAAAATCAAACTTTTCTTTTTAAATTTTTCTAAACTGCCCCATATTTTATATATTAAGTCCATATTAAATTAATTTTATCATTATATTGCTCTTTATAGCTTGACTGTTCATTTTATGAACTATAAATTTGTTCAAATAATGAACATGAAAGACAAGAAAATCACTGAAAATCAAGCAGATTTAGATATTTTAAGAAAAATTTCAAAAAATCCAGATACCACACAAAGAAAAATTGCCAATGACTTAGGTGTCAGTTTAGGTAAAGTAAATTACTGTCTAATCAAATTAAAAGAAAAAGGAATTATAAAAATTAATAATTTTGCTAATAATCCTAAAAAATCTAGCTACATGTATTTACTGACTCCTAAAGGAATTGCCTTAAAAACAAATCTAATAATAAATTTTATGAAAAAAAATTTAGAAGAATATGACAAATTAAAAAATGAACTTAAAAAATAGATGACAAAAAAAATACTTTTAGTAATTCCGGCAAGAGGAAATTCAAAAAGACTAAAAAATAAAAATATTTTACCTATAAAAAAAATACCAATGTTTTTATATGTCATTAATAATATTAAAAAATCAAAAAATAATCTTAGAATTGTCGTTACAAGTGAAAGTTTAAGAATCCTAAATTTATGTAGAGAAAATAATATTGAGTTTATTAAAAGACCAAAATATTTATCAAAAGATAAAATTGAAAAACAGGATGCAATAATCCATGCCACAAAGTATTTACAAAAAAAAGAAAATTTTATTCCTAAAACTGTTATCTCGTTGCAGGTGAACACACCTCAAGTAAATTATTTAGATCTAGATAAGGCTATTAAATTTTTTAATTCAATTTTCCTCAATAAGAAAATTAAAGAAGTTTTTGCAGTAGATAGACATAATCTTCAAAACGGTGCATTTAGAATAATGACATATAAAACTGTATTTCAAAAAACACTAAGTACAAAAGTTGGAATATTTAAAACTAACTATATAGATATACATAATAAAAAAGAGTATCTGACTGTAAAAAAAATACTTGAGAAAAAAAAATAAAGATGAAAAAAACAATAAATTGTGGGATTTTTATTTCTGACGAAGGTTTTGGGCATATGGTTCGACAACGTGCAATTATTAAAGAATTAATTAAAAAATATCCCTCAATTATTATTACTGTATTTACATCAAAAAATATTTTTTATCTTAAAGAAACATTTGAAAATAGAATAAACTACATGAATATTCCAATGCATTTAAAAACTGTTAAAAACTTTGATGGTTCATTAAATATTTACCAAACAAAAAAAATTTTTAAAAATTGGGAAAAAAATATAAAATTGTGGAAAAATAAAGTTTCAATATACTTTAAAAATTTTGATTTTATCATCTCAGATTGTGTTCCTGAAGCGTTTGACTTATCAAAGAAATTTAATGTATTGAGCTTTGGTGTGTCTCATTTTACTTGGGATTGGTTTTTTGAAAATGTTTGTGAAATTAATTCTTTAGAATTAAATAAAATTCAAAATTCCTTTAATAAATGTGATCATTTTCTATTCCCACCATTTACACCTGAAAAAATATTAAAAAAATATAAAAAAAAAATATATAACGTTAATTTTATTGTTGGTGATTTCAAAAAAAAAGTAAAAAAAAAGCAGTTTCAAAAATGCTTAATAATGGATAATGGCACTAGATCCTTATCAAGGTTAATAAACAAAACTGTTCCATATCTTAAAAAGATTAAAAACATTGAGTTTTATGTCTGCATAGATCACCTGAATGAAAAAAATAAAAATGAAATCTTTGCATCTAAAAATATAGTACCTGTATCTGGTTTAAAAAAAATGCATGAAAAAGTTGAGGAGTCAGACTTCATAATTGCACGTGGTGGTTTTAATACTATTTCTGAGTGTCTAGTCTTAAAAAAACCTGCTTTATTCTTTAATGAAAAAAATAATCCAGAAGTAAGTGAAAATTTAAGGCTAGTTCACAAAAAACAAAGGTTAGCATGTTTAATTAATGAAAATGAATGGGGTAAAAATTTCCAAAAAAAATTAAACTCATTTATTTTGAAAGATGCTATTAAAATTTATGATAAGTTAAAATATAAAAACTTTAAATATAATGGTGCTTATCAAGTAGTGAACATCATATCGAAAAAAATAAAGAACTTGTAAATTTATGACTAAAATAATTGCTGAACTTTGTCAAAATCATAATGGAGATATAAAAATTGTTGAAGAGATGGTGCATGCTGCTTCTGAAAGTGGTGCGGATTATGCAAAAATTCAATCCCTTCATTCTAGTGAGCTTACTCATCGAAAAAGATTTGATGAAGGTCTAGTTGAGGGTGGTAAAACTAAAACTATTAAAAGGGACTATGTGTCTGAATATGAAAGACTTAAAAAATTAGATTTAGAGGAGTCTGACCATGTAAAATTTATAGATTTTTGTAAAAAATACAATATTAAGCCATTAACCACAGTATTTTCATTGGGAAAAATAGAAATGGTTAATAAATTATTTAATGAAGTTAAGATATCAAGTTTTGATTGTGCCTCCCACAAACTAATTACAGAAATATCAAAAAAAAATTTTGATCATATAATTGTTTCTACGGGTGCAACCTTCAATAGAGAGATAAAAAAAACTTGTGAAATACTCAACAAAGCAAATAAAAAATTTACTCTTTTGCATTGTGTCTCTATATACCCAACACCAATAGAGTCGGCAAATATTAATAGAGTAAATTTTCTTAAAAAATTTAATAATAGAGTAGGAATTAGTGATCATTCTAATCCAGAGATAAATAAGAATCTAATTCCAGCTGTTGCATTTTTCTTAGGTGTGGACTGTATAGAAAAACATTTTACTATTTTAGATAAAGATAAAACAAAAGATGGACCTGTCTCAGCAAATCCTAATCAGCTCAAAGAAATTGTAAATTTGAGTAAATCAAGTAAGGAAGATATTAAAAAATATATTGATGATAATATTAGTGATTATAAAATTCTTCTTGGTTCAGAAAATCGAGACATGACAGATGTTGAGCTTTTAAATAGAGACTACTATCAAGGAAGATTTGCTACTAAAGATAAAAATGATAAATATTTTTTTAATTGGCAAGAAAATTAATGTTTACTCTTTGGTATCTATTTTAACTTATAATAAATTAACTTATGCAAATAAAAAAAAAACAAATAAAAGGATGTTACAGTTGTGGATCTAAAATTTTAAAATTAGAAAAAGATATAAGAGGAAAAAAGTATGCAAAAACATGTTCAATTTGTAACACCATAAATAGAAAAATAATAAACTACTGCCCATATTGCAATTCTATTGATTATGAAAAATGGGGTGAAAATGTTAGAAATTTTTCTTCTGTGAAATGTAAAAAGTGCAAAATAGTATATCTTAAAAATCCACTTTCTAATGATGCTCAAAGTTTGTACTATAAAAACTACCTAAATAATGTTCATCAAAAAAAAAATGTAAAAAAAAAGCAAAGAACGATCATGTATAAGCACGAGCTAGATTACCTTATTGATAGTATTGAGGATTTCACAAAAATTAATGATGTTTTAGATGTGGGTTGTGGTGGAGGCTACTTTCTTGACTTATTTAAAAAAAAAAGAAAAAAAACATATGGAGTAGAGGTTGGACTAGACTCTTATTTAACGGCCAAGAAAAAACATACAATGTTCTATGGTGAATTTAACGAAAAATTAAATATTAAGAAAAAATTTGATTTAATTGTAATGAGAGGAGTAATCGAACATGTAGATGATCCCAAACAATACGTTCATTATGCACAAAAAATATTAAAAAAATCAGGCTATATATTGATTACTGCCACACCTAACTTAGATTGTATTTCTGCAGAAATATTCAAAGAACGTTGGACGCAGCATAGACCTGAATCACACATTTTACACCTTAAAGAAAGTCATGTTGATCAATTATTCTCAAAGAAAAAATTTACTAAATATGGATCTAAATCACTTTATCTAAATACACCTTATGAAAATTTTTTCAAAGACATATCAATTATTTTAAAAGAAATTCAAAAACAAAAAAAAGGTATAAAATCTAGTTTAACTAGCCCTGCATTTTTTGGAAACATGATGACTTTAATTTATAAAAAAAAATAATGTCCAAGATTGTTTTTAAAAATTATAATAAATGTATTTATTGTGGATCAAAAAAACTCAAAAAAGAAAAAAAACAATCTTCTAAAACAAATTTTTATTTAGAAGCGATCAAATTTGATTTAAATATTAGTACAAAAAAAATTTCTCAATCCAAGGTTTATAAATGCCAAAGATGTAAAATACTTCAAAACAATCCTTGGTTCAAAGAGTCAATTTCAAACAAAATTTTTTCAAATATATATGGTCAGCATAACCGTGGTTGGTCAAATGCATTAAATTTTTTAAAAAAAGGTATAACTCCAGATCATGGAAAGCTTTATGAAATCTTAAATAAGAACATAAAAATTAAAAATTATGCAGAATTTAATAGTCCATTTATGGGTCTCATGCTGAATTTTTTTCAATCTGAATATAAAAAAAAAATTTCTTTTTATAAAGATATTTTAATATCAACAATTAAGTATTTATCCTCAAGACAGGTTGCAGGCAAAAATACATTACAAAAAAAATTGAGTGGTAAGCAAGCAGAAAAATTCCTTAAAAAAAGTATCATTTTAAAAAAAAATAATTTAATTAAAAAAGATATTAATAAGTACTTATTTTTTGATAATTCAAGCTTATGTTGGGGGCAAAATGATAATTATAATTCAGTTAATAGTAAATCTTTTGCTTCTGAATTATTAGATTTGGAAATACTAGATATTAGTAGAAAAAACCATATTAAAAAACTGGATATTTTTGGAATATTTCACACTCTTGACCACACTTTTGAACCTAGCAAAATACTAAATTTTGCACTAGATAAAAGCAAATATGTAATTGTTTACTGTCACGTCAATGAAAAAATTGAAAAACAACATTTATTTTCTATTACAAGAGAATTTTTAAAATATTTAAATAAAAAAGGGATATATACGTTTGATTTAACCAATCTAATTGGTAAACATTATTCAGAACCAGAAATGTATTTCTTATGTTCAAAAAATAAAACTTTGATAAATAAAATAAAGATATGAAAATTAGAAATAAGATTAATAAACCCTTAGACACAGGTGATAATATTATTACGCAAAACTCCCAGTGGAAATTTTCTGGCAATACAGCAAAAAATTTTGATAAACATATTTCCAAATCAGTACCTTTATATGAATGGTCTCATGATATAGCATTAAAAACTTCAGATTTTTTTTTAACTGAAAAAGGACAGGCCTATGATCTGGGCTGCTCTACAGGTACGTTTCTCAATAAAGTGTCCAAAAGAAATAATAACTTAAAAAAAATTAAATTTATTGGAATTGATGAAATTAACGATATGTGCAAATTAGCTAAAAAAAATAACATAAAAAATAAGAACGTAAAAATTGTAAATAAAAATATCACCAAATTTAAATTTGAAAAAAGTGCTCTTATTACTTCATTTTATACTGTACAATTTATTCATCCTTCAAAACGGCAGGCACTATTTAATAAAATTTATAAAACTCTAAATTGGGGTGGAGCCTTTATCGTTTTTGAAAAAGTTAGGGCACCAGATGCAAGATTTCAAGATTTAGTAACTCAAATTTATCAAGATTACAAGATAGACCAAGGATATACAGCTGAAGAAATAATCTCAAAATCAAGAAGCTTAAAAGGTGTAATGGAGCCTTTTAGTAGTAAAGGAAACACAGATCTTTTAAAAAGGGCAGGCTTTAAAGATGTTACAACTATTATGAAATTTTTATGTTTTGAGGGATGGCTAGCTATAAAATGAAAAAAAAAGATGATTATATGTTTAAGCTTGAGAAAAATATTTCTCTAATTTTAGAAAAGAAAGAGAGTCCAAAAATATTAGAACTTGGAGTTAGACATGGCCTTTCAACAAATTTTTTTCTTGAATATTGTGAAAAAAATAATGGAAAACTATACTCAGTTGATATTGATGATTGTTCTAATGTTTCCGATTCTGCTAAGTGGAAATTTATTCATAGCAGAGATGATGATTATGATAATATCATTAAAGAAACTGGTGGAGATTTTGACTTAATTTACATAGATAGTTTTCATGATGCAAAACATGTGAGTAAAATAATTTACATGTATTTTAAGGATCTTAAAAAAAATGGACATTTTTTTATAGATGATATTAGCTGGATTATCTATTCCAAAAACAACCCTAGGGATAACTTTAATTCTGAAATCAACAATCATGAAACTTTTTTAGAAATTTTAAATGTCTTAAATATAAATATGGATAAAATATTAGTTAATTTTGACTTCTTGTCGTCTGGGCTGTGTAAAATACAAAAAATTTCAGATGAAAATTTATTAGTATCTAAAAAAGTGTTAACACGAGAATATACTTTTAAAAACTTTATAAGAAAAATAGTAAGATCATTTAGCTAAAAATTGAAATATTTAAAAGTTATTACAGCAAGTCCAGGTCTCAGCGGAGCAGGATTAATCTTTGACTATTTGTTAGATAGAAGTGATTTTACTAGTCCTTTTAAAGAATTTCCAGATAAAGATCAACAATCAGAATTTAGATTTATAATAGAACCAGGAGGGCTTAATAGTCTTTATAATGGTTTTTATAAAAACTTTAGCACAAACAATTGTGCTTATGTTTATGATGAGTTTAATAAATATTTAAAAAAAATAAGCCAATTTACTATTGTCGAAAAAAAAAAAAAAAAA
>MDTF01016789.1_pt1 | contig 20177 bp, 13 predicted proteins | sample 811191 | NCBI WGS metagenome assembly MDTF01 (sample SAMN05326649, study PRJNA326480) | marine metagenome | isolation source: seawater | place: Southern Ocean | collected 2011
CCAGAACCAGAACCAGAACCAGAACCAGAACCAGAACCAGAACCAGAACCAGAACCAGAACCAGAACCAGAACCTGAACCAGAACCTGAACCAGGTTATTATAGTTTAGAATCAAAAGCAAATATGATAATAGGAGAAGATTTAGCGTTTATATTAGAGAATGATTATAAAAATGATCCAGATAATAGTGTAACTCAAACTATACTTAAAAAATCAATAAGTTCATTACATAATGATTCACCAATAGACCAAATAGCAATACATAATATTGAGTTTGGATTAGATAAACCAACATTAAATATATTAACAGAAGATATAAGTTTGATAACATATTTAGGACCACTACAATTTGATGCAACAAATAGACCAACTAAAATATATAAAAAAAATACAATTAATTTGAATCTAACAAAAAATGATTATTTCAAAAAAATTAAACTTGGAACTAGAATCGAAGATGTAAATGGTTCAAATAAGTTTGAAGATGTTTCTAATTTGGTATATGAAAGTCAAATGGATTCTGTTGTCGGGTCTATTTATATGCATTACAAATATTTCAAAAATTATAGATTTAATCCAGAAAATCTTATAAATAGTTTTACTGTAGATCCATCAAAAAATGAAAATGATTCTTATATAACAATAGGTGATTTAAGTTATAATACAGATAGTACAATAAATATAAAAGTAAATAATTTAGATATATCAAGAAATAATGTCAACTCGAAATATGATTTACAAGATAATTTTTATGGATTCTATGGAAATGATAATACTATGACTATGAGAAATAATATAGATAGTAGTTATCAATCTATTTTAATAAATTGGACAGATATATGTTATAATGATAGCCCAATATCTTGGGAAACATCTGGTAATGTATATGATATAAGTAAAAATGAAAACACTGAAGTTTTAAAATTAATATTAGACGAAAATGCACATGGTAAAATTAAAATAGGTTATTTTGTTGATGATCCAGATGAATATATTATAAGAGAATGGGAATTAACAATTGAAAATGGTGTAATAAAAGTTCCAACTGTGAGTAATTTAACATTAAATAATGTTCATTTATTAAAAGAAATATATAATGAAAATTACATGTACACATTGAATAGTTATAATAACATAGAGATGTACGATGGTGATTATAGCAATTTAAGTTTGAATAAATTTATAAATAATAATTTGAATATTAAATTATTTTCAAATGTATATAGTCAGTTGAGTGATAATACTGAAATAAATGTTGTAATTGATTATAGTATTCACGCAGAATCATCAGAAGATATAGCAAATTTAATAGTAAGTGATATTAGTAAAACCAATTTAATAGAAACATTTAAAACAGAATTAAGCAATAATTTAGTAAACATTAGTGATAATTTGAAAGCAAAAATAGCAGATGGTTCAATAATATCAAATGTGATAACAACTGATATAGGTAAGGTAAATGTTAAAGACGAACCAAATAATTTAAGATTGATAACCGAATTTAAAAATGATAATACATACGTATATTATAATTTCACAGGAACACCAATAGATGGCTTTGGTGTTGTTGAAAAATATAATGATTTATCAGATAATAATCCATATTTCAATACCATTAATTTACATTTCGATTTATCATTAAATCCAGATAATATAACAATAGATGCTTCATTAAGTGATATGTCGTATATAACAATAAGTAACAATTTGATATTACTTGGTGGTATTACAAATATGAAGAAATTACATGTTGGCGAAAACAAACTAATATGTACAATAAGCAATGAATATTATTCATTGATTGAAGATAATAAAACAAGCGTTGATGTTTTCAAAGAAAATGATATATTAAAAGGTTCGCATACATTCAGAATAGATTCTGACTTATTACCTATATCGTATTTTGTTAAACAACATACATTAGGTATTGAAAATTCAAATAATATTTACAATGGTATAGTATCAGATGGGTATATAAGAAATGCTAATGGTTACGAATATGATTTCAAGAAAGCCTTTAGATCAAAAGTATTTGATGTATCAAATATAGATTTAATAAAAACTATAAATTCTGATGTATCATTTGGTAATTTTGAATTAATAAATAAATCAAAAGACAAAGACAAAATTAGTTATATAGAATTTGAAGATGGTTATGATATATTTAGAGATAATAGTATGAATAAAAATGTTTTCAAAAAAATAATATTACACAATAATAATTTGTACAATAATTCAAAATATATAAATGGTATCACACCATTAACTACATTATTAGCTGAAACATTTATTAATCTATGTGAAGTAGAATTGGCTAATTCAGGTGATATAGAAGATATAAATGATTTGTGTTTGAATTCATTATTTGAATTAGCCAAATTTAAAGTAAAAGATATGTTTGAAGAAAATGATGAAAAAATAGATATTGAATTTATAGATAAAGATCCATATAGTACAATATATGATTTAAGTGGATCTGATGATTTAACACATGAAGATAAAGAACAAAAATTAAGAAAATGTAGAAAATTATTAGATATTAATATGGTTATAAATAATGTATTAAATGATGCGGTTGTATATGACCAGTCGGGTAATGATAATTATGATATAATAAAAGATAAAAAATATAGAAAAGAGTATTCAAAACGACTTATGAAAAAAATAGCACAAGATCATATGAAATATAATGGTCGTAAATTTAGCGAGTCAATTAATCAAAATGCCGAAAACACAGACACACCAATTTTGATTGAAATACAAAAACAAGCCGCTCAAGTAGCAGAAATAGATTATGAAAGAGATATATCTGGACATCGTAAATTTGGTAATGAATATTTCAAAGGATTAGCAGATATGCATAAAGAATTTGTAAATGATTTAAGTAATGATGATATAGATACTTATATAGAAAAACAGAATAATTTAGAAAAAATAAAGAAAAATTTTGAATCAACCGCAGAATTAACTCCAGGATTTAAAAATATGACAAAAGAAGATATTAAGCAACTATTCAAAATTGAAAGAGAACAACATTTTGAAAAAGAAATGATATTAAGACAAATGCCTCAAGAATATGATGGCCCTAGAATAATGCCTATAAGAAACAAACAAGGTAAATTTGACATTTTACGTAAATTCAGAAAATATTAATAAAATATTAATAAAATATTGAAATACTATAATCAAATTTAAAGACATATATTTAAAGACATATATTTAATAATATTAAATATATGTCTGTTAACAAAATAATAAGCACTGTTAATTCTATAAGTTCTGATTCTACAGTGATACCTGATATAAATAACTGTGTAACTATTGATACTAGTAATAATAGATTAGGTATTAATACATTAAATCCAAAATGTGCTATTGATGTATCAAATGATATTTATATATTAGAAAAAGATAATCCAATAAATTATGATGATGTTTCTGGTAATACTAAAATAAGTAGTTTAGAATTAGAAGGTTATTTATTAAGATTAAAACCTATTCCTGGTAATATAATACTAAATGATATAAGTAATCATTTACTTGGTTGTGTATTTGCTAGAAAACAACAAAATAGTAATAGTCATCTTATTCATAATTTATATTATGCGAGAATGGATGCAACTAATACTAATATTGAAGCTACATCAATACTTGATGGCACGGTGATGAATAGCGGGTTCTGGGCTTTAACCTTTTAAATTTAAGATTAATATTAACAAATTATTATATAATATTAACAAATTATTATATAATATTAACAAATTATTATATAATTTTAATATAATAAATATAATAAATATATATGGCGTTTACAAGATTATATGACGACCCATCTAGACTTCAAAAATATATAGATCAAGCAAGTGATGTAGGAAAACATATTTTAGGAGAACCTAGTAATGGAAAAGATATATTATTTTTCAATGATCCATTTATGAGAATGCAACATTGGGGGGGCAATTTATCAAATAATAAAACAAGCATAGAAAGTGATTTAAAAGGTATAACGAGAACATTAAATAGAGATACCACGGATAATAATTATTTAAATTATTTAGAAAGTAATGATTATTATAAAACTAGTAGAACATCAACTTATGATGAAGTAGTAAAACATCCAAGAATAAATGACCCAGCGTACAATATAAGAGGATTAGATTCATTAGATCAGCCAAATAATTTTGAATATTTATTCTTTAATCCTCAAGATAATTATAATGTTCCATTTAGTAATAATTTATCGAGTAGAATATTAGAAAAAGATTACTATAATTTAAAAAATCAAAATCAAAATCAAAATTAAAATCAAAATCAAAATCATGAAAATTAAATATAAATGAAGTTTAATATATATATTAATATATATTAATATATATTAAATGGCAGCTCTAGCAATACCCATAATAATATTAGGAAGTTTATATATTTTATCAGAACAAGAAAAGAAAAACAAATTGGAAAATTATTCAAATTATGATAGTAAAAATATTAAAAATATAGATGATCATTTAATAAATAATGATATTAATAAATTTAATAATTCTCTACAAAATACAGGCGTTGAGAATAATAATACCAATCAAATTGATAATAATAATAATAATAATAATAATAATAATAATAATCAAATTGATAATACGCAACAATCATCTATTAATTTGATGTCTGGTGAAAATGTTGATAATACAAAATTTAAACACAATAATATGCAACCATTTTATGGCGCAAAAATAAGGGGTCCAAATATTGATTCAACTATAAATGAATCAATACTTGATAGCAAACAGGGTTATGGTAGCCAATTTAATGAAAAAAAAGAATTAGAACCATTATTTAAACCAAATGATAATATGACAAATATTAATGGATCTTCTAATAACACTGATTTTTATCAATCTCGTGTAAATGAATCTATGAAAATGTCTAATTATTCTTTAACAGAACCACAACGCGTTGGTCCAGGTATTGGATTAGGTTATGGAACGCAAAGCGCAGATGGAGTGAATAATGGAGGTATTGAAGGAATGGCTGGTTATAATTCAGGTATGTTATCTAGAGAATCGTGGATGCCAAAATCAGTAGATGAATTACGCGTTGATTCTAATAAAAAAGAATCATTCCAGCTAAATGGATTTGGGGGTCCAGCGCAAAGTTCTATTCAAAACATAAATACAGTACAATCGTTAGGTAAGATAGAAAAACATTTACCTGAAAAATATTTTGAAAATACACCATCTAGATGGTTAACTACTACTGGTTCTGAAAAAGCTCAAACAACTAGAAGTGATGTAATAATGAGAGATTCAAATAGAATAGATACAACAAAAGATTATTATGGAAATGCTATTAGTAATAATACACAATATAATGAAATTCAAAATTATCAAGATACAACAAGACAACAATTACCTAACTTACCCGTTGGAATAGCAACAGCTGTAGAACAAAATAACCAAACAACAACATCAAATAAAGATGGTTACAATTTATATAATAATAATAGAAATACAACATCTAATACAGATTTTGCTAGAAATGTAGTAGGATTAATAAAAGAATCAGTTTCGCCATTTTTAGATGTTTTCAAAGAAACACGCAAACAACATAATGTACACAATAATAGAATGGGTTCTGTATCAAATACAGTAACTTATAAAGAAAATAATAATGTTTTAAAACCAAAAATAACTAACAGAGAAATGACAACAGGTAAAATAGATAATAATCATTTAAATATTCAAAATCAAGTTGTTGGAAATAATATAGGAAATACACAAAATTATCAACCAGTTGAAAATCAAAGAGACACTACTAATAACTATTATATCGGGTCTGGAACTAATAATAATTTTGGTAATAGAAATCATTCATTTGCATATACATCTGATTCAGGTTTTGATAAAACATATACTACTGCTGTTAATCATGGGTCAAAATCTGTTTTCAATAGTAATACTAATATTAAAATGTCTAAAGATCAATCGATGTTGAATAACAACAGAGAAACAATTATGAATGGTGGACCAAATGTAGTTCCAAATTCAGAGCTTATAGGACAAGTTCAAGGTGTTAATGAGTATAAAAATAATGATAGAATTGATCAAAATTTATTAACTGCCTTTAAAAATAATCCTTATACACAAAGCTTAAAAAGTTTATAAAAAAATATTATATATATATTATATATAATGAAAAATTGTTATAAATACAAGACGTGTCAAGATGTACCATGTGGATCTGATATGATACATTGTTCACCTGTATATTGTTATCCAAATTATTATAAGTCAAATGCATCTGGGTTATCGTGTTCAAAAAATTGGGGGATTTGTAATATGAAAAAATATAAGAATACAAAAAAATGTAAAAAAATTAACAATAAACATGGAACATGTAAACATTTAATTAGTAAAAATTTAAATACATCAGATGAATTGAGTGTAAAAGCAAACGAATTACATATGAAATTTCCTTTTATATGGAGATTTTTAAAAGGAACAACTATGAAAAAAATATTACAATTAGGAAATCAAGATATAAAAGATATAAACATATTTTTTGATCCATTCAAAAAATTCCCTTATAAAACATTAAAAAAAAAATACAAAAATGATAAACAACAATTAAAAAAATTGAATAAAAGGTTCAAACATTATAACAAAACAAGAAAATTATTGAAAAAATTAAAAATTAAATCGCCAATTTAAAAATAAATATTTGTTTAAATAATCAATATAAAGATTAAAATGTATAATGATAGATATATATCTCCTCATAGCTCAGTTGGTAGAGCAGTGGACTGTAATTGTTTTCAGCGGATATCCATTGGACGCTGGTTCGATCCCAGCTGAGGAGATAATTATATAATATTATTAAAAAATAATATTATATAATTAAAATAAATTTTTTAAATTTGTAACTCACCAATAACATGAATTTTTGTATCGTTTAATTCAAATCTTTGACCTATAATTTTTACATTTACAATATCATTTTCTTTGATTTTTGAAAATTCATCTAGAGTAAAATGATGATCTCGTATTAAAAATACAATAAATGGACTGTAATCTGCGTTTAATTCTGCTTTTATACCTATTTTTGTAATAGATTTGACAATACACTGTATAATATTACCCTGTATAGCGTTAGCTATTTTACATTCAAAAATAGCGTCATAAATAACATGTTTATCTCGTATTAATGGATTATTATAATTAATAATTTTTATAGAATTAGTTTTAATATATCCTTCGTTTATGCATTTATTTTCATAATAAAATTTCAAATTTTTTAAAATAAGATTGTCAATATTATTTTTATTAATATTAGAAAATTCAACATAAACTTTTTTTGTTAATACGTTAACGTTATAAATATTGTCATTCATATTATAATTAATATATATATATATTTAAATATTTATATATTAATATGTTTATTCAATTTTATAATTTATATTTTTTTAAATTAAAAATAACAGAATTTTCAAAACTCATAAACCATATTTTATTATCTTTTTCGGATAATTGAAATATTCTTAATATAATTTCTTGTATAATACAAAGAGAATCACGATGAAATTTATCTAACGAATTATTTATTTCATTAAAATATTTTTCATCCTTTATAATTTCACTGATTTGAGACGCAACTAATGTTTTAGTGATAACATTACATCGTCCACCACTAGATCTCGTATTTAAAATATTGATGGTTTTAAAAATATATTCATTATTATAATTATCCATAAATCCTATAATTTGATTAAATTCATATGATTTTTTTAAATCTTCTATATAAATATTGAATTCTTTAATATCTTCATGTTCTGCTAAATTAAAATTGTAATTATTGAACAAATAAACAATAATTTTATTTTTGTCAGGAATAACAAAAAATTGTTTATCATTGAAATTGTACATTTTTTTTGAAAAATATTTTTTAATTTTATCTTCAAATTCTGTTAATTCTGTATTATCAAATAAATATTTTAACAAATAAAAATAATTATTGTAATATTCATTTTCTAACAATAAATGTAAAATAACAGTATCTAACAAATCGTTAGAGGTGTATTGTGATAAATAAAAATATACATTTTTTATATTTTTATATTCCTCGTCAATAGAATCGTTATCTTTATTTAAAATATTTGTATATTTATTTGACAAATCTTTTATATATTTTTTTACAATATTTAAATCAGATGCAGAAGCAGAAGCAGAATCAGAATCAGAATCAGAATCGGTACTAGACTTGGAGTCAGAATCAGAGTTAGAATCAGAATCAGAAGCAGAATCAGAATGGGATTTATTACCAGTTTTTTTTTGAGATTTTTTATTGGGTTTTTTTTCAAGATGAACTTTATTTTCATAAAATTCATTTTTAGGTTTAAATTCAATATGATCGGGTGCAACTATATTATTATTCATTCTAGAAAAAAGTGGTTCGTTTTTATCATCTAAATTAGATGGTTGAAAAATTAATAAATCATTAAATTTTATAATATGACCAGGATTATTATATTTATCTTTAAAAATAATAGATTCATTTTTACATATATTTTGTATTGCATTTTCAATATTGATATTAGATATGTTAAAAAAATTAAATTGTTTTTTTACATCATTAATATAATAATAATATTTTTCTCTGAACATATTGTATAATATGGTTTTTATTTTGTCATAATTTAAAATTAAATTATTTGAACTATAATTCATAAGATTTTCGTCAACGTTATCAATATTATTAGTTCCATCAAAGTTAGGATTGCATGTATAATAACAATTATTCATAAAATCACATATAGGTGTATTTATTTTATCACCTAATTTGTATGATATCTTATTATTATTAGATAAAATTAAATCTAAATTAGTATTTAATGCGATTTCATTATATTCTTGTTGTTTAGAATTTAATAAACAATCAACACTAGTTTCTTTTAAAACTCTAGTAATTTTACCAATTGCTATAGATTTTTTTTCACATTTTTTATATATCAAATTATCAATTGATTCAATATCATTGTTTAATAAAGTTGAATGTAAATATATCATGGTATTTCTTTTTTTTAATTCTAAATCTTTATGACTACATGTACGAACGCCTCGTCCTATTATTTGTTCTATCCTATTTAAATTATACCATGGTTCAAGTATATGTATTTGTCTAATAAATTTGAAATCTAATCCTTCACTTCCAGCTAGAGATAAAAGAATTATTTTTATATTTTCACCATTTACATTATCAATATTTGTACAAACATTAATATCGTTAGGTATATTTTTTTTTGGTGAAATAAGTTCATCACCGGTAATCATTATATATTTCGCAGCTTTATGTTTATTATTTAATTTCATTGCCTCCGATTTTTTTTTATAACTATATATATCTAATTCTTCACCTGGATTTTTCATTAAATTATTAGTTGCATTATATCGTCTAAACCCTAACGATTCAAGAGCTAAAGCTACAGGAACAAGCCCGCCATCAATAAATTGAGAATAAACAATAATTGGTCCTGATGAATTTAATATAGAATCTAATATATTTTTAATTTTAGAACTATACTTTCCAATATTATTATAATCAAAAATATTTTCTTTTACATTTTTTTTGAAATCATAATTATATTTTGAAGGAGGATTACTTGATTCTTCATGAACCATAACATTGTTTAATCCAGATTTACCAATTAATAATTTATAATTAAATGTATTATCTAAATCAGAATTTTTATCTATATTTGGATAACATATATTTAATGCTTCTAATGGTTTTTGTAAATCAATATATCCTAACGATTCGACATTTAAAAATTTATTAACGCCAGAATCTTTATTTAATTTATTTTCTATATTAAGAATTAATTTATCATATACAAAATGTTGATATTCTGAAATTTTGTTATAATACAAATCCAAATATTTAATAGCAGAAACAGTTTTCTGTTTATTAAATTGATATTTTGGATAATCATTTTTCATTGAACTATTATCACTGAAATATTCAGGATAAATTCTATATGGAAATGTAATTGGATTATCACCACGAATAAAACTAATATATCCTGTAATTTTTCTAATAAATAATTCTTTTCCAATTTCTTCGTCTTTGTCATTTTTCAAGAAATTTCCACTTATATCAAATATATCTTTATAATCTACTGTATGTCTTTTATCGTTTATATTCATAATATTAATTAAATAAATTATTTCTCTAAAATCATTGTACATAGGAGTAGCAGATAATAATAATAATTTTATATTATCAGAATATGTTACTAATTTCAATAATTCTCTTCCTACTAATTTGTTACTACTATTATTATCAATCATTCTAATATTATGAATTTCATCTATTATAATCAATCTGTTATCAAAAACTCTTTTTATTTTTTTTTTTATTAATGATTGTTTATCTTTATCAGATAACGATTTATTAGATTTCAAATAATTATCAATATTACTAGTTTTTATAATATAATTAGCAAATTCTATATATCCTAAAAATATATAATATGCACTTATCATATTTTTTATATTTTTTATAATAGTTTCCCTGGATAAATTTTCAGTATTTATATTTATTTCATCTAATATACTATTGCCAACACAATTATTTAAATTATATTTTCCATTTTCAAACTTTAATTTTCTTTCATCAAATAATTGTAATTTAAAATTTTCTTGAACATTTGGTGACGCTACTATTATTATCCTTTTTATTTTATTCATATATTTCAAATATTGACGCGTTTCTTCTGCTATAGTTATAGCCGAACATGTTTTACCTGTTCCTAATCCATGATATAATAACAAATTATTATAAGGACTATTTACTGATAAAAAGTTTTTAACAAATATTTGATGCGGTGCTAATTCAAAATCGCTATTACATAATTTATCTGCTATAGTATTTATATTTCTATGATCATATGTTTTATATTTTGTATCTAAAAATTGTTTGTTTTTTACTAATTTTAAATTAAAATTCGTATCATCTATATGTGGTAATATATAATCAAACTTATCATTATTAACATCTTTATTATTAATTTTTTCAATATTATTTAAATAATATTTAATTTCTTCTTTTTTCAATAAATTTGGAACTACAAATTTATCATATGTTTTATCTACTGTATCATTATACAGATTTTTTTTTAATTTATCAATATATTCTATATGCTTTTTATTAAGGTCTGATTCATCTAAATCATCTGACTCACTTGAATCGCTTGATTCATTTATATCATCTGGTTTTATATCATTACTTCCGTCATGTTGTAATTTTATTTTACTATCAGAACCAGAATCAGAATCAGAATCGCTAGATAAATCATCACCTTTATATGGTTCTATAATTTTATCATCATCAGAACTACTATCGTCTGAGCTAGAAGTTATCATTTATTATATATATAAATTATAATTATTTAATATAATTTTAATCTCATTAATTATTTTAATTTTCTCGAAATTATATTTACGAAATTTTTTACTAACATCATCTATATTTACCCACTCTATTTCACTTATTTCATTATTATGAAATATTTCAATCTGATCTTTATTATTAGGTAAATATGCTAAAAAATATTTATTTTTGTAAGATCTATGATTTGAACCTGTAAAAATTTCTTCAAATGCTAATAAATTTGATATTAATGATAACTCATCCTTATTATATCCTGTTTCCTCTTGAAATTCGCGTAAGGCACATTGTATATCATTTTCTCTGAATCCGCGACGACCTTTTGGAAACCCCCACTCTGGTTCATAATATGTATCAGAACAATTATCAATAATATTATTAATATTTATTGTATTTTTATTATTTTTTATATGTAAATATTTTTCATTTGATATTTTTTCTTCATTTTTATATTGATTTGTTACATTATTACCCCATAAATTTTTCCATAAATTTTCAAAGTTATAATGATTTATCATCTCCTTTTCTTTATCTGTCATCTTATTAAACAAATTTTGTATATAATCTTTATCATCTAATTTATATTTACCTCTTATAAAATCAACATAACATAAACTATCTTTCCTTTTAACTAATAATATCTCAATTTGCCCATTAAAAATTCTAAAAACTATTATACCATTACTTATAATAGGATGTTTACATTGATGAAATAAATGTCCACTACGACCACAATTATTACAAAAAGATGTTTTTTTTATCATAACTAATATATTTATTTTTATATTTTTAAAATCTTTTTTATTAATTTATTTTATATGAATCTCAATCCTATTGTTTGGGGACCGCATTATTGGTTCTTTTTGTATACTATTGCTATGAATTATTCTGATAATCCTAATGATATTTTAAAAAAAAAATATTATGATGTTATTTATAATTTACCTATTTTTATACCTCATCATGATATATCAAAACAGTTCTCTATATTTTTAGAAAAATATCCTGTAACCCCTTATTTAGATTCAAAAGAATCTTTAATAAAATGGGTTCATTTTATTCATAATAAAATAAATATTTATTTAGGAAAAAAAGAAATCTCATATTTTGATGCAATGAATTACTATTATAACAATTACAAATTAAAAGAAATAAAAATACAGGATGATAAATCTAAAAAATATAAATACATATTTTTTTCTTTACTACTATTATTATTGATTATATTAATAATAATTATCTATACTAAAAATTAAATCTATATAATTATATATTAATGAAAGCAGAATTCATTATTTTCTTTGCTACATTGTTCATTATTTTAAATATTTATTATGATAATAAACTATTATATAAAATGTATAATTATAAAAAATATTACAAAATGATTTTCGTAGCATTTGTTGGGTTATCTTTGTATTTGTTATTGAAAAAAAATCCAAAACAAGCAAAAGATTTATTGTATAATGTTAATACTTATGTTAAATATGCACCAATTGATAAAAAAACCGAATCTTTTATAACACCTATTATCAATTTAACACAAAAATCAATTCATAATGTTCCAAATAATAATAATTTTAATAATAATAATAATAATTTTGATAATAATAATAATAATTTTGATAATATTAATCAAAAAAAAACTAAAAGAAGTGTTAGTGAAACTAAAAAAAAGTATATTGCGGCTAATCAAAATTGGAAATGTAATAATTGTAACTCACAATTAAACGCATGGTTTGAAGTTGATCATATCAAAAAATTAGGTCATGGTGGAAGTAATGATATACATAATTTAGTAGCTTTATGTAGAGAATGCCATGGAAAAAAAACTACCTTTGAAAATTTATAATTATTAATATATAAATTGTTTATATAATTATATATTAATATATTAACGAATTCTAATATGTCTGAATATATAGAACAATTTAAAAAATTTATTATTTTTATAACAGAAAAATTTAAATATATATTAATATCATTAATCCAATTTATATTTTTAGAATCGCTTAAAGAAAAAAAAACATCTTTATATAATTGCATTAATAATTTTGTCGATTTGGTTATTAATAAACCGGTTCGATATTTAATTATTTTATTATTTATTTTTTTTATATTTATATATATTCTATTTTACAATAAATTTATTTATAATTTTTTTAATAATAATAAATCTTATGATTTATTGAAATCTAACGATGTAAATTATAATACTAATAAAATATCTGAAATTGAATACGATTATAATAAATCTAATATATTATCTAATTATTATAATGATACTACATATTATAAATTTTGCTTATTTTTTTTAACTTTCATTTCTTTTGTACTTATTTTATTGTTTTATTTTTTAAATACTAGAACACATACTAAAGACTATGGATTTTATAAGGATACCGATGATAATGGTGTAAATAAAAAATACTTATTTTATTTAAATAAAGAAGACAAAAACAATAAAGATAGAGGAAAATATGATACACAGTTATTTAATACATTAACTATTTTTTTTAAATGTATATTAATTGGTCTTTTTTTATTTCTATGTATTATTTTTCTTATTTCTTTTATATTATTTTTTTACAAATTTTTCAATTTTGCACACAATTTATATATTAATATTATTATTATTTTATTTATTTTTACTTTTATTAGTTTTTTTATTTATTTATCTAATATATTTAAACAATTCATAACTAGTTGTACTAATGGATCATTTGCATTATATAACAATAATGGTAAAAATATATTTAATATCTTTTTAGATTTTTTAAAATCAGTAACTTGCACTATATTATTAATTGTATTTTTTATTCCTTGTATTATATATTTATTAGTAAATCAATTAAAATATGAATTAAAAATAACATTACCTATTACTTACTTTTACTTTTTTATAATTTTGATGTTATCTTTAGTTTTGTTTTTATACAATAAATATAGTAGTGTTTTCAAAAATAATAGTTTTTTTAATCCAAAAGTTTCATATAATTTATTGAATTATGATTATTATGATAATAAATTACAAGAACCTGTTTATATTAAAAAATATATTAAACTTAAAAATTTTAATACTATACTTGATATACCTGATAAATCTCTTACATTTTTTGAGGAAAAAACATATGAACATTTATTGAAAAAATATTTGCACAAATTTGGTAAATTTTTTATAACTCATGAAGGATTCGTCGAGGCTTACGACCCTCAAGAGGCGATTTATAAAAGAGACAAGGAGACGGTGAGAGCGAAGGCGAAGGCTAATACGGGGGAGGCAGTGGGAAATTGGGCTAAGATGGAGCTGGATAAGCGGACTAATGTGGACCAAATGAGGAATAGTGAATTGGATAAGCTTAATCTTCGGAAGGGAAAACTTTGGGACGATATATTGGATGCGTCGGCGGAGGCGGCGGAGGATGCGTTTGTTCTGGCCGTGGGCCAGGGAGCGAATCCAGCGACGTACGGTATGGGTCACATCAATGATGCGGTGGAGGTGGGGGTGGATGTGGGGATGAAGAATGCGGAGAGGGAGGTGGCGTGGGCGGCGGCGGCAGCGCGGCCGAGATCGGTGGCTCCACATGCGGCTGAGGGGGATGCGGCGACTGCGGCGGGGGTGGTGACGGCTACAGATAGTGACCAAGATAATAAGGTATTAACGTCTACTGAATTAAATGATAAATTTGTTCAAAAATTTGAAGATACTAAAAAATATTTAAAAGGTTATTTAAATGATGTTCTTACTGGTAATTATCTTGAAAAAAATATAGGTAAAAATAATTATGAAATATATAATTATGTCATTAATACTATTAATAATTATGAAATTGATTTTGAACTTTATATAAATGCCAATCATAATAATAATAATAATGAAATACAAATATTAAATTTTTGTAATAGACCTATTATTTCATATAAAAATAATAATATTTTATTTTATTTTTATGGATATAAATTTCCCATTGATAATGATTTGAATTACAAAGACCCTTTGTATAAAACAGATTTACCTACTTATACAAATACTAATTATGATACTAATATTGATAATTCATATAATTTACATAATTTATTTACATTGAAAAATATTAAATTTAATAAATTTAATAAATTTAACATAAAATATGATGCAACATATATTAGTATATATTTGAATAATAAATTGATTTTTAATAATAAATTCAAACTACATATTATTGATATGCAAAATTATTCTATTATTTACAACAATATCAGTATCGGTAATAATATTATTGATATATCAAACGATTTATATAATACTAATATAGAATTACTTAAATTAAATGGATTAGAAGCACAGATTAAAAATATCAATTATAAACATTAAAAAAAGTAACATAATTTTTTAATTAATATTTAGAAATAAATTTTTAGAAATAAATTTTTAATATATTTTATATTATGTAATATATATAAATATATTATGGATTTATGGAAAATAATTATAATTATTATACTTATCATTGTTATTATTATTGGTATTACTAATATATATTTCAAAACTGACGTTTTATACGATTCTATATTAGATTGCAATAACAGTTTTAAATTAATTGATAATTTAAAAAAAGAATCGTCTGCTAATATGAGTTTTTCTATGTGGTATTTTATAAATGATTTTACAACAGCTACTGCTAGTAATCCATTTTTAACATTTTATAATAATACTAGCATTTATGATGAGGATACGATTACCGCATTAGTTGAAATATTTGATGCTAATTTTTCCGCAACGTCTATGACTAAATCAGTCACCGATGCCGACCTCGGCCTCGATGCCACCAGCACCAAACTCCCAACTATACATATATGTTTGAACAAGAATAGAAACGATGTTCATATTTATGTAAGAACAAGTGATAATAATGATAAAAAGATTATTTCCAGATTTGTATTGAAAAATATTCCTCTACAAAAATGGGTTAACTTGACTATAACTATAGATAATAATGTTTTTGATGTTTATTTAGACGGTAAATTACATAATTCATTTATTTTACCAGATGCATTATTCACGGAATCTAGTAATATGGATGATAATAAACTATATTTAAATGGTATCGATGGTTCGACTCAAACACACAATACTTTCTTAACAAGAATAAGATATATTGATAGCGCTGTTACTACCACAGATGCTTATGATATATATAAAGACGGTATAGACTCAAAACATTCAACGTCATTATTCAATAAATATAACTTAAAAGTTTCATTTTTAGAATATAATCAAGAAAAAAGCTCTTTTTTGATTTAAATTAAAATTTTTATTATTTTCTTATAATATTTTTTGTTACAATATATTATAATATTTTTTGTTACAATATATTATATTATTATATTATTATAATATAATATAATATGGATTTCAATAATATAAAATCAAGTATAGATAGTAATTTTGATAATATAAATTCAAATAATTTTTTAAATAACACGAAAGAGTTTATGACATCTAATAGTTTATTAGCAAAAGCCACATTTTTACTATTGATGATAATTATATTTTTTTATTTAACTAAACTCTCTTTTTTTCTTATTAAATATTTTTTCGGACCTGATCCAACGCCATATTTACTTAAAGGATTAAAAAATGCTAGATCTTCTATGGTTATTTCACAAACTTTAGCAGATAAAAACGCTATACCAGTTATGCGTTCTAATAATGAATATTCAGGATTAGAATTAACATATAATTGGTGGATGTTTATTAATGAATACCCTCATTATACTAATAATAATAATGGAGTCAAATTTTCTCACGTATTTAATAAAGGATCAACTGCTCATATAAAAGATAGCGATGATTACACCTGTTTTTCGGGTCAAGACGCTACCGCTATTAAAGGACCAAATAATGCACCAGGGGTTTATTTATATAATGGTAAATCTTCTGTATCTAAATATTATAATGGAAATAATCAGGAGTCTAATGTTAACTCCTGTATAGATGCATCTGATAATATGGTTGGTATGATGATATTAATAGATACTACTAATACTAATGAACCTGGTAATAAACAAATTGAAACCGAATACATATTTATAGATAATTTACCTTTGAAAAAATGGATCAATTGTGTTATTAGAGTTACATCACAAAACAAAGTTGATGTTTATATTAATGGAGTCGCTATGTCTAGTTATAAATTGAGAGGTGTTATAATGCAAAATTACGATTCATTTAATGTTAATTTATCTAGGGGGTTTGAAGGATATTTATCAAATATAAAATATTATAATTATGCTATCGGAACATTTGAAATTGATTCAGTTTTACATGCAGGACCAAATTTGAAAACAACTGAAAAATCTAATTTTAAATTAGGGGTTCCATCTTATTTATCTCAAAATTGGTTTTACAATTAATTTCATATATATTTATCATATTATATATTAATATATATAATATAATATGACTGATACAACTTCAAATAATTTATATAAATATAGAAATAAAATTATTATTTCTAAGGAGTCTGATAAATTATGTTGTTATATAAATGGTTTTGCTACTAGAGATCATGATAGTCAAAGAGATAGTAATAACAATCATTTTATAGATAGTCATTTAAAACAAACTATAAATAATTACAATACAAAAATATTATTAAACATAAAACTCGAAAATCCCGACAACAATCGGCCAAATTTCGATATATTTACATTAACACAAAAAAAAATAATGAATTTTTTTTCTATATATTTCATTAATAATGATACTTCAAAAATTAGATTACTTTTAAAAAATAAATACAATATTATTAATAATGATAATTCTTTCAATTATTTATTGAATTATAATCAAAACAATGAAAATATATATAATAATGTAAATGATACTGATATATTAAATAATATTAATACTTTTTTTGATACTTTTGATACTGGTATATATTATTACCAAGACGTAGTAGATAATACAGATTCTGATATAATAAAACTTCGTAAAATCTTAACATCAACTAACTTAATATCTTTTAATTTTGATAATAGATTTAATAGTAGTAATTATTTTAAATTACCTATATTAAAAACACATACTGATTATTATAATAATTTTGCTAGTGCTGCTGCTACTGCTGATGCTACTAATCATGTTATAATATATACCGGAACTAATCTTAATAATAATTTCCAAAATAATTTATTGATTCATATAAATGATTCTAATGATTCGAAAGATCCATTAATAATATCTAATGGTTCTACTGTTAATAATAATTCTCTATGTTTGTATACTAGACCTATTGACAATTCTAATAATTATCTAAGATTTGAATATATTAATAATAGTGATATTAATATTAATTTTGATATGAATTTTAGTATCATAAATACTGGCTATAATGAAAATAAAATTTATTTTAAAAAATCTATTTATACTGGTATAATTAAAAATACTTTATTTATTACTGGAAAATTATTAAAAAAAAATGATTACGCATTCATGAACCAAAATAAAAAAAAAATTTTTTTATCATTAGGTAATGGTATATGTGGTATAAATTCAATATCATTATGTAATAATTTACATTTAGGTTCTACTACTGGTGCTAGAAATAATGCAGAAAAAAAATTTATATTTACAGATGTTAATAAATTATTCAATCCTAATTTTTTAGTAAATTTAGATTTTAATTTTCAATTAAATCATAATGAATATTATGTAAATAATTTTTATTATAATAAATTTAATAAATTTTTTAAAGAAAAAAGTGATAACTTAAATAATTATTATCATATATCCTATACTCCATTATTGAAGAATGATTATAAAATTATAAATAATGACGATATCTCAATAAGTTATAAAAAAAACAAAGTAGATTTTTTGTATTCAGACGAAATAAAATATAAAATAAATATTAAAGATAATAAATTTGATTATGATTTTAAATTTAATTATAATAAATTGATAGAATTTGATTTGAATGTTGGTGTTAATTTTTCAACAAATGTATTTCCATTTTATAATTTTGATATTGTTAATAGAATTTTTATTCTTGATGGTTCTGATTTTACAAATGTTAATTGTGTATTTCTTTACAATGATATAAATAATGGACCAAACTATAAATATCCTTATAATAATATAGATATATGTAATAATCCATCAATTGATACAATTTCTAAAACAATTGTAAATTTTAAATTTAATGCTGATAGAAATAAAAAAAATTATTCAATCATTCCACTGCTTAATAATAATAATTTAACCAAAAAACAAATATATTCATATATTGCTACTAATAATATACCTAAATTATTATCAATTATACCTAAAGATAATGAAAGTTTTACTGTTGGTCGTGATGAAGGATTGAATTTAAGATCAGAAGAACCAGTTATATGTAACAATGATGAATTATCACAAAGAAAAAAATTCAAAGCCGTTTTTGAAAATAAATATAATCAAAATAACAAAGTAAATAATAATAATTTGAATAAAAGAAATTTTGCAAAAATTGTACGTTCTTCAAACATAGTCAGAAAAAAATTACTATCGTGTAATGATTTTTAAAATTATTATTATTACTATTATTATTTTAAAATATTATAAGTAATTTAAATCTTTATAAAATTTTTTATGAATATATTATTATAAGTTTGTACAATACACTAGTTCGCTCTTATTTGTACAAATATTTAATAATAAATTTATAAAAAATATTATAAAATTATTATTATTACTATTATTATTTTAA
>MDTF01002953.1_pt1 | contig 20176 bp, 18 predicted proteins | sample 811191 | NCBI WGS metagenome assembly MDTF01 (sample SAMN05326649, study PRJNA326480) | marine metagenome | isolation source: seawater | place: Southern Ocean | collected 2011
TAAAGTGCATCCAGACGACGAAGGTGGTCCCCAGGAGTTCTTTGTGGAAGTTATGAACCCGGAATCTGATGCTGACGATTCCAATGAGGTACCAGGCCTTCCTGCTCCCCCTGCCAAATCGCCCAAGGAATATCCACAACTTGTCATGGCGAAGGTTCCTGTCGGTCCTCTCAAATATAACGGGTTGCGGCTGTTGAACACAAGCCCGATAGACCCCATCGTTCGCCCAACCACGGATGGACCTCAATTGGCCTTTGCTTCATTACTGGGATTCGTAATGTGGCTGGCATTCCAATCTTCCGCGGAAGAAGGGGTGTCACCAGAGAGCACCATCGCCAACCACAAGTTTGTTCCGGGAAGCCAGACAGCAACCAAGCTTCCCAAGACCAGAAGTGTGGTGTCAGATGTGTTCGGCACCAGCAAGCGGTGCATTGCGTAATCTATCAATCTTTCGTGTTTAACACAATACCACACCTGATATACCCCACGGCAAAACAGCGGCGAGTGTCGCAATGACAATGGAAGCGGCATCCCCGGTGGTGCCGTACGGGACAAAGTTGTCGTTTGCAAAGATTGTAAATAGCCAGAGTGTCGTGAGAATTGCCGGAATAGAAAACCACACAGCCCTTAGAAGCCACCTCGAGATCCTTTCATTTTGGCACTCAAACCGTCCACCGACCAAGGCCGCGGCAAAGAAAAACCCCAATGAGTGCTGCGTACACCATTGTAAACTTGCAGAGCGCCAGCTTTCTGCTTCCATCATGGACCCATCGTACCCACTGATGATTGCTAGTGATGCAATGGTGAGGAAGAGCTGAAGCGAGACAAGCGCAACGATTAGCAAAGCTGTGGCGTTCTCTAGCCACACGACGTACCGACCAGTCGAGAAGCAGGACGAGTAGAGAATCCAGCTCACAAAGGTGGTCACTGCTAAGCAAACGGTGATTATCAGCGTGGTTGCGACAAACCAGTGCGTGAGGAAGCTGAGGTCAAACCCCAGAGTGCTTCCCAAGCGTCCAATGGTGTACAGAATCATACCACTTGCGTGGAGCAGGCACGCAATCCACGTAGACGAGTACCAAGCGGCCGGTATCGAGAAGAATAAAAGGAGGAGCTCCAGTGCTGGCAGGAATGCGTCCGCATAAGCCCACACCACCACCACCGCGACTCCCGAAGCAGCCAACGCCACATTCCCCGAGGCAGTTGCGCCGTCCCTGACTTCCGCATCACTCTCGTGCACAAAGTAATCGCGACGCGTGCGGCATCTGCGGTCATACGGAAAGGCGAGTATAGTCAACCCAACGGCACACGCCCACAGTGCAGCGGGGCTCGAATTCGAAGTGTACAGCCGTCGTGCTCGGAATGAGTTTTCGCACACGTGCACGTCTCCCACGCACGCCATTGGTCCAAAGAGCGCGGTCAATTCGTCCAGCCGCGAATAGCACGCGATTTGAACGACGAATGCAGAGACGAAGATTAGGACCGAGATCTGCGCCACGACGGTAGCAATGGGTTCGCATCCATGCTCGTAGATTGCATCGTGATTTAGCAGGATTATTGCACCCGCACAAATGCAAAGAGTGCCGCCAAACACCAGCGTGCACGAGACCAAGTCGTCCGCCACCGCATACCCACGCGATGTAATGTCCTCGTAGGAGGCCGAAAAGCTCGTCACCTCTCCCGCATGGTAGAGAGCCGAGCGCACAATGCGTGCACCAGAGTAACCCAAGAATGCTGCTGCGAGCGCAATGACATTCTCTCTCTTGCCCTTTGCGTCGTGTCCACGCTCCCCCGGTTTGGGTCCCGAGATTCCAAATATTAATAGGATTGCCCATCCGCACAGGAGAGAGTAGAGCGCGTCGGCAATTCTAGCATTGACCCCGCCACTGTGCAGCCCGCCCCATGCCGTAGCGCCAAGCAGTAGGCACGCAACCCCTCGCTGCTCAAAGATGAAATCCGCCTCGATCGGGGGTGCGGCAACAAGCGAAACCAAGACGAGGGCCGTTGTGCGCAGTGAGGTGGGAACGTCCACAACCAGCGTGGAAGGAAGAGCAGTGAGTGCGTCTAACACGATAGAGGCAGAGAAGACAGCCGCCGCACTTATAACGTTGCCTTCTGCAATTTCAAGAAGGCCGGGTTTCTTCTGCGTTTCCATATCGCACTCTCCCTATACAAACTGGCTCGTGGCTTATAATTACACACCAGGTCGCTAGTAATTCCATTTTCATGCAAGGTTGCAAGTGGACAAAAAAAGATGCTCACGCCGGGTGTGCTCTTTGCGTTTTCACGGCCGCACACAATTATAGGCACCCTGGTATCGGTGCCGGCCATCGGTAGCTACGTGGGAGGAAGCTCCGTTGACGCCCTCCCCTCGGCACTCTTTGCAAACCTCTTTGTTGTCGGACTAAACCAGATTACGGACGTGACCGTGGACAAGATTAACAAGCCGGGGCTGCCACTGGCCAGTGGGCACATGACAACAACCGAGGCGTGTCGCGTGGTTGCTGCTGCGGGCACAATGGCACTCCTGACCTCTTGCAGGTCTGCAGCACTAGTAACGACGGTCACCCTGTCCATGCTGCTCGGTGTGAGTTACTCGGTCGGGAAGAACCGCCTCAAGCAGTCTCCCACACTGGCCGCTTTTAGCATCGTCGCGGTGCGAGGGCTCATTGTCAACGTGGGGTTTGCATCGCACGCGTTGGGTAAGTTTGCGTTTCCTGCTGGTCCAGTGGCCTTCTTCTCGACACTGGCGCTCGTTATTTCGATTCTCAAGGACGTCCCAGACTTGATGGGTGACAAAGAGTGTGGCGTGCCCTCATTTGCCATTCAGGTCGGACGCGTCCCTGTCATACTGTCCAGCTCAACGCTCCTGTGCTGCGCGCTTGGTGTGGTGGTGGCCACGTCAAAACTGGCATGGCTTGCTAGCAGTGCCACGCTCACAATCATGATATTGGTGCAAAAGACGACTCGTGCCCTTGTTTACAACACAAATAGTACCGTAGTGGAACTCTATAAAGCAGTATGGGTCACATTCATAGCGTCTTACCTTTCCATGTTCTTTCTTTAACTGTGAATACTCAACAAGGTGACACTTTGTTGCGTTTGGAGCTAATCCAGTGCGACGTGTCATTGCGGATGAGCCACAGGTCTACAAGTGCCTGTGTCTTGGCATTGCCGTCTCCCAACTTGGACAGAATGACTTCTCGCGCACGGCGGTTGCGATGGCCACGTTGCGAGAGGGATGCCCAACCTATTAGGAATTTGTCGGTTTGGAGCTCATCGGACGCAAAAATCAGAGCATTGGCAGATTGCTGCACCGCTTTCAAGACTACCTCGCAGTCGTTTCGCAGCTCACGCGATGCATACTCCAGTGCCCATCCGTTTTGAGTCACGGCCGCCATCACCAGCACCTTGTCCTTTCTCAGTTCTTCATGCGCGCCCCGCAGCGCATGTCCATATCGTTTCACCACCTTTAGAATAAAGTCCCGGTCGCTTCGTATCTCCTCCGACGCATAACAGAGCGAAACGTTCCGTTGCTTCAAGGCAGCAAACACTACTTCCCTGTCGTTTTTCATCTCCGCGGACGCGTACTGCAGCGCGTATGCATCTTCCTTCAGCGCGGCCAGTACCACCTCGCGGTCATTTCTGAGCGGCAACAACGCATAACGCAGAGAAACACCAGCTTCGCCAACAGCGGTCATCACAACCTCGCGGTCATTTCTCAGCTCCAAGGACGCGTCCCAAAGTGCCATCCCAGATTGACCAACGGCCGCCAGTACCACCTCGCGGTCATTTTGAAGCGCTTCTGACGCGTACTGAAGCGACTGTCCATCATTGTTCACGGCGGCCATCACAACATCCCGGTCGTTTCTGAATGCTGGCGTCGCGCACCGGAGACTCAACCCATATCGTTTCACGGAGACCAGAGTAGCCTTGCGGTCATTTGGCAAACTCATGGTTGGATTGAAAACTTCGTAAGGGTCCATTGCAAGCGGCATTAATTTCTTTGTGTTTTTTTAAACCGACCAATGTTGCAAATCTTTGGGTTGGGACAAAATGTGGCAAGAAATGTCAAGTGTGTCGGTGCCGACATCCATCGGAAAATGAAAATCTTTCACTTGTAACGCACTTCAAATACCAAACAAAACACCACATTGACAATCTACCCACTTGCAAAAAAAAGATGGCAACTTCAGCAATCTCCAAGCCTGCATGGGGCAAGGTCAAGGGGTCGGGGCAATCTACTACTGGAACCGCAGCGGCACCGGCGCTCGGCAAGCGCGCCCCCATTCCGCTTGAGGACCTCGACCTGACCAAGATTGAAATCGGCATTGTGGAGGATGGCTCCAAGGGTGACAAGTTTGTAAAGATGAACTACGACGGCGGTCGCTTTGAAATTTCGCTGGCCAAGCTTCCCAACTATACCCGCTCACCGTTCAAGTGCGGCCCTCCTCCCAACGCCGACGGTCTCAATGCGTCCTGGGGCATCCGGGTGGAGCTGACGATTCCGCAGTACGAGAAGTGGGTGGCTCTCGAGCTGCAGATTGTCAAGATGCTCATGCCGTTCCGCGAGCAGCTGTACCCCAAGAGCGGCAAGGGCAAGGGCATCAGCGAGGAGCTCTTCTCGGACAAGTACAACCCGCGCGCCCAGCCGCCCAACATTGAGAAGGGATACCCGGCATCCATGTCGCTTTTTGTGCAGCACGACGAGACCAAGCCGATGCCGCTGATTCAAAAGATGCACCTGAGGGATGGCAAAGTGACGCGCCCGATCAAGGGGTCGATTCACGACCTCACCGCAAAGATTGCACTGGCCCCCGTTGCAAACCTCATCCGTGGCGTCTATGCCGGCAACCAGGGTGTGGGTCTCAAGATGTCGCTCGCGTCCTGCGACATTCTTACCAACATGACCATCTCCAATGCGCCCGCTGTCGACTATTCTGGTGTGGAGTTTCTGGACGAGGACACGCCAGAGGACACGCATCACCCGGTGCCTACCAAGGAGTCTTCGCCAAAGGAGGACGACGCCGAGGGCGGGGAGAAACAATTCGACTCGGACCAGTTTTACGATGCTGTCAACGGCGGGCCCGAGGGCATGTGAGGGCGGAGTTTGACCGCTAAGCATTTAGTGTGTTAGTGTGTCTTTGTAAGAAAAGAGCTTTATAATGCCGCTCCCCATTCGTGGCATTGCACACCCGCCGCCGCCGCGAAATGGGAAGCGTCAAAACAGAGCGGACCTCACACCAACGGAGATAAAATTGACAAACCTGGCTGGTAAGCCGCTGCTTTGCGAGCATGACAGCGGCGAGCGCGTTGGAACAGTGCTGGCGAGCTGGCAGGGGCGCGACGGATCGCTTCGGATTGCGGCAAATGTGGAATGCCCCGATGCAATCAAGCAGGTACAGCGTGGAGAAATGCGCGGACTTTCGCTTGGGACGTCGATGACGTTGGGTGCGGACGGAAACGTTGCATACAGAGGCCAGGACGAGCTGTCAATTTGCCAAGAGGGCAAGCGACCTGGAACATGGATTGACAACCTAAACGGAGTGCCTTGCCGGACGGTCGATTGCTTCAGTAAATCGGCTGCAGGTGAGATCGGTTCCCAGCGCTAGAAATCATATCTCTTATTTAGTGGCATAGTTATTAAAGCGGGCGTAGTTTCAAACAATGTCGGAGCTTGACACCACGATTGCTTCCCCCGCCCCAGATTCCAACCGCGACGAATTGGTATCAAGGCTGAAGGCCGAACTTGCCGAGAAGACGGAGGGTCTGACCACGGCGAATGCGCGTGCGAGCATCTACGAGGGCAAGGAGCGTGCTCGCATCAGTGCGTGGCAGGGCGACGCCAAGTTTTTCATGGAGGAGTTTGTGAACGAGGAGGTGGACATGTATCACAAGGGCACCACGCTTAAGGATGACGTTGCGCCCCTTGGAAACTGGGCAAACGAGTACCACAACAAGGCGGACATTGCGTCGCAGGGTGCTCTTGCGGCAGTGTCGTACGTTGCCTCCAAGGGCATCAAGCGTCTTCGTGAGCAGGCCTCGCAGGGTGCCGCCGCGGCGGAGACTCTGGCGTGCACCATGAAGGCAAACGAGGACCTTACTGCGGCCAACACCAAGCTCTCGAAGGATTACCAGGACGCGCTTCAGGTGTGCGACGAGCGCCAGAAGGGCCTGGAGACGCTGCAGGCGGAGCTCATCCGCGGCGGCCTGATGAACGAAAAGTTTGACTTCTCCAAGCTTACGTCGCGTGAAAAGGATGCGCCAACGGAGCCGCACATGTCTGGCGCTCCCGTTTCGCTGGAGGTTGTCAAGGCCGAGGCCTCAAAGGCCGCTGCGAGTTCGGCGTCGGGCAACCCCATCCAGTCGCACGATCTCCTTGCTGGCCTCCTGGGCCGCAGCAATGGTGGCCTGCGAATGGGTTCGTCCGGAACTGGCCACGCATTCCTAGGCTCAGCCAATCAGGAGGCTGACATCGGTTCAATCCTGCGTGGCCGTCCGATGTAAACTCGAGCTCTTCTTATACACACACACATGCCTTGCACCACGTGAATGCGACCGCCAGCGTATTCACGCCCCTCCCACAATCCACCCCACACACCCGACGCCCCCACTCAAAGTGTGTGAGAGTCTTTTCTTTTTTTTATTTAATTTTACCTACACCGCTCAATGCATCTCGCTAACCATCCAAACGATGAATGTAATTAACTGTGCAAGTTTGTAACTATGGAGGAAGACGCACTGTTTGAGTTGGCCTACGAAGCGAGGCGGGAGATGCGTTTGGAAATCGGTGACGAGGAGTTGGATGAAGACGCTGACGCATCCACGATCTTTTTAAACGCCAAGTGTAAAATTCGTACGGGTCGCCCAATTTACACCGCAGATGCTTCTGGAGACATTCACGTCTGCTTTGGCCAGCAGTGCAAACACGTGAAAATGAGTCATGAGAAGCAATATGTCTGCGAGATTTCGGGAAGGGTTGTCGGCATAGAGCACGAACGTGAAAGCGATCCGGGATGGACCGGAAGATCAACCGGCTCGGCCAACCCGGACGACACTGCCGGTACGCCAGTGGGTGGGTGGGTCAAGCGGCGGGACATGTTTCAAGCCAGCGTAATGGCGTATCGCAACGCACACACGATATCGGACGCTGAGATCGTACCGATTTTGCCCCCGTCCCAAGCCAATCCACCTACAATCAAGCGTGGTGCACTATGCGTGGACGAGAGTCCAGACACAAGCGTGGCTCCCAAACGGCCAAGAAGTTCCAGAAAGGAGAATTGGTCGCGAGAATCAATAGATAAAATGGCCAACGAGGCAGTCGGCGTCATCGATAAATTGTTCATTGTAACGCAGAAGCCCGAGGTGCAAGCCCCACTCGATCCACGCCTACAGAATCTGGAATTCGTAAAGAATCTGGCCATTCGTAAATTCATCAAGGAATGCTCCACGGGCCAGTCCTCTCTTAATATGGACGTGCTCTCCAATGTTCTGATACACGCAAACGACTTTGTCAAATCACAACGGGCGATTGCAACGGAGAGGCTCCATGCCGATGCAATTCAGGTCAATACGAAACGAAATCGTACCAATGCATGCTTTTCGGGACAAGTTCGGAACCAATTAAGCCAGCTCATTGTTTCATTGTGGCGGGCGAGTTGTTTGACGACACATTTTCTTTCAGGAAAGAAGGGCGGCGATTCGTTCAGGCCGTTTGCAGCTGGCATCCTGTACTCTTTGAAACGGGGACTGTACTTGCCCGATGGCACATGTGTCGTGCCAGTGCTTGAGGAGCTGTCGGTCCACCTGCCAGCTTTGCGGTCCGCTTCATCCACAGCGGCCGCAAAGCAACTTCAATCCAGTAGCCATCGAGGCATTTGCTCCATTCAAAAAGCCATCGCAAGTATTAGTAAGATGAGAGAAGAAGACGCGCTGCCAGTACGGACCTTGCTGAGAGATGCTAGTAGACAAGGTGCGTTCTTGAGGGAAATGGTAAGTCGTAATTCATGAAAGGAATCCTTTTCAGACCATACAATTTTACACACAAACACACACACACGCACACTTTTTTCAATGATGAAAGGATCTGTGTACTCAGGTCGGCACAATGAGTGGGAAGAGTTTCTGGGCAGCTATGTCGTACTGAAGGAAAATTGAACCCTCCTCGGACGACGCCTCCAGTGCACACATTGGGGATGTTTTCTCTGTCGTTCCATCTGGCAACACGCTCAAAAAGTCCACAAACAGGTTTTCATTGAAGGTAATGATGTAGATCTTGCATGTAGGGTTCAAATTCCTTGCAATTTGGGCAATGGCTTCGATCGTACTGAACGATGCGCAATTGGCCTTGCCCCAGTTTGAGTCTTCGTCTTTTTCTCCGCCGTGGTTTTTCGTCGCCCGCGAGATAGCTCTCACCACCGCAGTAACACGGCCCTTGACAATCGGAGACTTGAGAACCACCCCATTGGATCGCTTCATCCCCATGCACGATATCATCTTAGTGGCCGCCGTGAAGCTCGAGGACGGGTGTTCGATGCGTACAGGTGCTGCTACAATTGGTACGCTCTGCTCAAGCAGCTTGACTCGCAACTCGAGTTGCTTGACCACCTGCTCATGACGAGTGTTCAAATCAACAAAGTCTCGCATGGCATCGCTCATGGACGCATTTGGCCCGAGCCTCGATATGGAAGACAGAAGAAATGCGACATATGACGGCATGAATCCATCCTTCTTGCTGACATTCTCATAAACATCACCCAATCGGAATGCACCACCAATTGGAATGCCTGCCATTTGCGAGACGATTTCATCCTCCTTCGAGGGCGGGGTGTAATTGTGTGTCAGGTTGAAGACGCTCCCTGGAAGCGTCGTCGTCTCTATCTCCTGGAACGCACTCTTGAACTTGTCGGCTCCCCACTCGGCAGCCTTCCACTGCGACCAAACGAACCGCTCGTCCACACTGTCGGTCTGAGTTTGTGTGCACGGCAGCACAAACTTGTCCATGACAAATCGTTCATCAAAGGGCCTCAATGCGTAAACCAGACGGGGAAGCGATGCATTGGGGTAATTGCAGACAGTATTTCCCGGTGTTGCAATCAGACCAAAGGCGCTAATCTCGCCCTCCAGACTTGCCATACAACCACCCACCGTCAGAACATGCAGATTGATAGCTTTTTCCGCAGATGTCACGGGGGCGCGAAGACCAAAAGGTGCATTGGGGTCGCGCCATTCGTCGCTGTTCCGTTCTGCATTCGTCGCTGACACTACAAAATCGGTGGCCTCTTCATCCATGCTCTTCTTGTACAGCAAAATGCCAAAGGATACAGACTCGTGGTTGAGTGGGACTTGGTTTGTCTTAGACCATGGTGCCAGTTTCAGAAAGATCCGTTTCCAGTGAACGCTCGAAGGTGGGCACGACAACTTGCATTCAATCGGTTCAAACGGAGCATTGACGCTGATCTTGGCCCAGAATTCATTATTGGCCTCTTGCATGCTGTTGACGTAGGCGCCATCAATGAGGTGCGAGGATACGCTCGAGGTCCGAAGAAGCGATGCGGGTGCTACCACCTGTTCACAAAGGTGCACTGTTTGCACGGTTTCAAAAAGCTTTGCAATCGCCTTTGTGATGACCTTGTACATCTTTTTATTCTTATCGGCATACGGCAGCTCAATAAACTCGGCATCGATGCGGCCCCCTTCGCACGGCCCATTGTTGCAGAAAATGAGTCCCATCTCAATGCCATACTTCATCTTCCTGCCATGCGCAAGCGCGTATGAAGAAGCGTCGCCGTCGGTCAGAATGGCCATTCGAGTGTCGCGTATCGCTCTTGCCATGCCTCCACACCTTGCCAAGTAGGAGACGCAATCAAGAATGCTTTTGCGAATGGTGCACTTGGAGCTGTCGCGGATTAGAATCGTGATGGCAACGGCACGAGGCAGTGCGGCACACTCATCAAACGGCGCCAACCCCTTGCTCGCCTCGAGCTCCGCTGTCTCGGCCTTGATCAGCTTTGGCAGGTCTGAGCTCTTGTGCAGTACGGTCACGCATGCGTTGGCCAAGAACGCATCAAAGACGAGAGCCGTTTGTGGATCGTGGGGTATGCGATACGTTGCATCCACAATTTCCGGAGCGCCATTGAAAGACAGTGTGGCATTTAATGGTACAGTCGTCAGGGTATTGCGACAGCAATGCGATGCAAACGCAACCCAGCTATTCTCCTGCTTTGGCAGATTGAAATTGGACCACTCCTGTTTGGTGGAGTCTGCTGATGCTTTTTGTATCATTTTTTCCAGCTTGCGTGGGTTGCTTACGATTCTGTCTTTTACATTGTGGTTGCAAAGTTGCAAATTTATTCAGTGAATTTTCCACTTGTAAAGCCGTTACTGATCAAGTCAATTTCATTGGACATTGCAATCGTCGTTTCATGGAGAATGCAATAAAGGCGGCCGTTTGGAGAGGTGTGTGTCGCAGCGTGCGTTCCAGGAGTCGTGTAACGTGTACGACGGTGCGAGTGCTGCTGCTTCTGCTACTGCTGCTGCTGCTGCTGACGGTCATTTACGTGGGCGTTTTGCGGCTTACAAATCTGGGTAGCGTTGCGGTAGAGTGGGCGGCTGGTGCGTGTGTGGTGGTTGTGTCAGTCGATGGTGAGTCTCGATGCATGGACATGCAAACGGATGCCAACCAAAGGGATCACAGCTATGACCGAAACGAAGACGTGCACGGAGTCTACAGCCGGAACGAAGACATAGACGCCGTCTACACTTGGGTAGATCCGCTCGAAAAAGTATGGCGGCATCAGAAGCATGCGCTCGTGCACGGATTCGCTTACATACCAGACGGCAGCGATCTGTCGGACGCGCGGCGCTTCAACAACGGAAAATACCCCGAAGCGGAGCTTTGCGCCTCGCTTGATTTGCTGCTGGTGAACATGCCATGGATCCGCCACGTTTGGGTTTTGACCGCGCGGCCGCAGCAGCCAACGTGCGCTCACCCCCAAATGCGCATTGTGCATCACGACGAGGTGGGCCTGCCCGCGACTTTCAATTCGGTATCCATCGAGACGAGCGTGCATAAGATTCCGGGCCTCAGTGCGCGATTCGTCTACTTGAACGACGATGTATACGTGCTCCGACCGATTCCAGTGTCGGCATTCTTTGCCGCCGATGGTCGGCCAATTGTGTGGACGGAACCCTTTGGTGTAAGTCACCTCTTCCGCACATGCGCCCGTAGTTGTGAGGCTACCAACCGGCTCGTGAAGCCGCTTCTGCGCGGCAAGTCGATGCTCCATTTGCTGCACGGGCCGAGGGCTCTGACGGTGGACATACTCAACACAACAGTGTCGCTGCCCAGCCTTGCGCGAGCGGTTCACCAGACAACGTTCCTACACCTCACCCGACGCTACGACGACTTCCTGATCATAAACGCGGCGCTGAGTCTCGCCGTGGCTGCAGGCGCGGCGGTACTGTCTACCGCCGTGCCCACGCTTCGGATGGTTGATGGAATTCAGACTACACCCTTCCACCGACACGTCGACCTCGCGTGTGTCAACGGCGCAATCCTTGACACTGCGAGCGATGTAGCACGCCTTCGTGCCTCGCTGCGGCTCAAACAATCTTCAGTTTAAAAAAACACTCACACCGACTGGGTTGTTGCCTCGTTTTCTATAATTTCCGCGAGGCGTCCAAGGTAGCTCGCGTCTAGTGGTTTGTGTAAGTCGGTAGCTTTGAGAGACTCTTCCTTACCGTACGCATTCAGCAGGTACCAGAAGGCGTCTTGCAACTCTTGGTCGTACGTGCCCTCGTCGGGTGCCTCGTGTAAGTTCCGCAAATGCACATGATACTTCTTTAGTTTGAGGTCTTTGGCCAGTATACCACAAAGGGTTTTGCTTTGTCCCGTAGTTTCAAACAGCTTCCACGTAACCACAAGCTCCTTTGCAAGGTTTCTGAACATCGGCAGCTTTTCTGGTTTATACCGCAAGATTTGGTTGAGGAAGAGGAGTCCGTTTATAAAGTAAACGCAGCTGTCCGACACTGTTTGGTCGTCGGGTTTGGTCCAAAAGTCCACTTGGGCCGTGAACAAGGGACTAAAGTCAATCATCCGGAGCTCGTACTCTGACGTATATTTCACCTGCCTCGCCACCAGGTTGTTAGACTTGATATCAAATTGAAGAAGTCCGTAAGACGCCACAAGTTTCAACAGACGCATCAGCTCTTTTTCGATCAACCTGCCAACCCACGACAGATCTTTGCTGGGTACCCTATTGGGAAGCGCTTCAAGAAGCTCTCCAAAGTCCTCCCACCCGTCTTCTACCACGTACCCGTAGCTACTATTAACAGCTTTGTTCGTCTTCTCGTGAATAACCTCGACCGGAAAGGTGGCGAATATGGGCGGGGTGATACCAATGTGAGCGGCATAAAGCGTGAGCACTAGCTCTTCTCGCTCCTGTCGTGTACCTTCTGCGTCCCAGTCGGAATCTGGTCGATTGGGATGGCGCGGTGTGGCAGTGTGGAATTTGGTGTCCCATTTCTTCTCCTTCTTCTTCGGGGCACGTATGGCAACAGTGGCGGGCACGGTAAACTTTGTGTTGCTGCTGCGATTGAGGCCTATGAGGAGGTCTCGCAGCACCACTTGCCACCTCTCCATACCATTGGTTTCTACTTTCGAGAAGAAACAGTTGTATGTGCCACACCCTTTTTTGTAGTTGAGATCCGCCGGCTTGTTGGCAAATTTGCGTTGCAGAATATCAATGACTGCTTGTGGGTCCGCCCGTCTACTTCCCAATGTGGTTGTGGTACTATCAGTACGGATGGCTTGGACCTTCACATTGGGACCGTTGGAAGAGAAAAACCAGTTGGACTCCTGTCGGGTCGTTGCAATAAAATGTGAAAGGCCGCGCATTTTATCTAGATCGGACCCCATAGAAAACCGGGTGCCCGCCTTGAACTTGTCATTTATTTGATCTATGTTCGGTGATTGTTTCGTAACCAAAGGCTCGGCGCTCAGCTTTGCGCGCTTGCTAGGAGCGCTGTTAGGGTCTAGGTCTGGTGTATGAGCGCCGATGGAGACGATTTTGCCGCCACAATCGTCGTCGTCGTTCTTGTTGTCCAACCGCAGCCACTGAAAATTGGGTAGCATTGAGCCCCGTCGTACTTAGTTGCAGTGGCGACTGGAGTTATGTATCAATTTTTGATGGCAGATTGCCATCGCTAGTACGTGCCGAGATAATTTGCAACTTGTAAACGTCTCCATCGACAGGAGATGTTTGTGCTGGAACCAGTCTTGACAACTGCGATTGAACTCTTGTCACAGAGCATTGCATTACAAAATCCTGAGGGTCGGGGTGTCCTTGCTTACCTATTACGTGTCTTCCCGCTACTGAATCGAGAGGCGAGAGACCTATGGAGGAAAGAGCCAATGGTTGCATCGGTATTGACATTCTGCGACTTTTTTTTTGACAGTGGTCATCGCAAGCGATACATGGACGGTGTTCTGCCTTCGCTCGACCTGGGCAATTTGGCAGAGGATGTCCCGGGACAGCGTGTACTTGAACTGGTCGAGATTCAAAAGACGCGTGCAGAGTGTGCCCATGCCGTCGGTGGCACAGTGGGTCAGCTGGTCGCACGCATATGCGAAATGCACCACTCCTTTGCCACGCATGCGTCGTACACGAGGTCGTTTTGTCAGTGCCAAAGGGTGGGATGCACCCGGCCGGCATTGATAGAACCACCAGAAGAAGAACCCGACGAGAGCGAGCCCAGTTCGGCTTCAGAATACTGGAGCTGCTGCAGGGACGGACGATCTGCGCCACCATCATCGTCCTTGCCAAGCGACATGAGCTTTTGTAGCAATGGGTGTTTCAAGGCGACGAATGCAGAATTCAAGAAATTTGTAAAATTCGAAATAACAACTCCATTGAGCGAAACGCGTCGTGGGGCAGATCCCACGCCGTCTAGGCTGTACAGAGCGGTGGTGTCGCGCAACATGTCTGTGATGAGAAGAGTTCGAAGCCAGTCACAGGTGAAGACCACGCACTATCCAAGCACCATGGCAAACCGAGAGAAACTTGTACGCGATCAGACGATAATGCTGTCTGTCGATCTTGGTGTCCTTTATGCAGCCACCATAGTGCACCAATTGCCGAAACGACTCAGGCCAAAACGTGAGCTGCCCTGTAAAGAGGACTGGCGAAACAAGGCGGGTTGTTATTTGAGTGCGATATGCCGCGTGCGTAGCCTGTACTTGAAATACGGCAATGGCATATTGACACGCGGAGCCAACGATTTATGGCTCAGGCGTTTGCGTGACGAGGTGCTTACTATATTTTAGAATAAGTCACTTGTGAGTGTGTAAAAGAAGAAGAGAAGCACGTGTCAATTATGATACCGAATATGTCGCGCCTGAAATTACATGTCACTGTGGGCATGGACGCAGAACCGCCACAACCGCCACAACCCCAAGTAAACCAGTGGAGAAAACTAAAAAGAAGGAATACTGCTGCGGAGGATGCGGAAAGGGACCGCTTAATTCGAGCCAAGGGTAGGAATAGGTCACACAGCGACACGGACGCGATAAAAATACAAAACGATCTGCATTATAAGGAAGTGCACGAGTACATGTTGGAATTCGTCCCAATGTTCAATCGTCCCGGAATGGACATTGCGGAGCGCAAGAAGATATTTGAAGAATTGACAGACAAGGTGCGTGCGTGGGTGACAGATTCATACAATGAGACGTTCATCACCGACACCCTCCATGACAGCATAGTATTCACCCAAGCGTTTACTGACATGTTTCAAGAAATCAAGGGGTATGGACAAACATTCAATAGTGCATCAGGCAATGCGTTTCTAAAGATACTTCACCCTCTCGGTAAGGTTAAATGTACCGAGGGAAGCAGGAGTGACATTGTAATGGAGCTGAAACGGCAAACATCAATGGAAGAGCAACGGCTGGATAACGAAGAACTAGCCCACCACGATGCGTCAAAGCGCGATGAGGATGCGCGCCAGGAAGCAGGCTCAAGCAGTAATGCACCGCTCCCACAAGAGGATAACGAAGAACTAGCCCACTACGATGCGTCAAAGCGCGATGAGGATGCGCGCCAGGAAGCAGGCTCAAGCAGTAATGCACCGCTCCCACAAGAGGAAGACGGTGAGAGCGACTACTCCACGGATAAAGAAGAAGCTCGGGAGGGTACAAAGAGACCAGACTACAGCACTTTACGGACAGTAAAAGGTCCACTTCCGTCCGCACCCGCAGCAGCAGAAGAAGCACTCTCAGATGAAGAGGGTTCTCTCGGATCCAATCCATTGCCTATTAATCCAGAGGAATATGGTGTGTGAGAGAGGGGGAGGGAGATGGGAGGGAGATGGGTGTGATATGGGGTGTGTGTGTGTGTAGGTAGAAGATAAGTCACATCGTGTCGTATTATGACAAGTGGAGAGTGTGGCACTGCCATGTCAAAACTGCAGAGGTCTGTAATTGTACCCAGCCTCGGTCGACTTAGCCTTTCCAGCCTCACGCGCCCACTCACAGTGAGCACAGGCGGTGCCCCATCAGACTATGGGTCTGATGATGCGGATACAGAACCAGAGGAAGGTATGGATGTAGAAGAACCTCTAGTAACACCGGTAAACCCTCCAACGGAACCTCCAACGGAACCTCCACCGGAACCTCCGTACCGCGCACTACTGAGTGAAAACCCTGCAACGGAACCTCCGTACCGCGCAATTTCAAAGCAGCGCACTGAGCAGGAACCTCCAACGGGACCTCCAACGAAACCCCCAACGGAAAAACCCAAAGAAAAGGAACCACTGCCTGAAATCGTTAAAAAGGCACTAAATCCCGACGAGGAATCGTATTGGAAGACCCGCGAAGGGAAAATATACAGACCACCACCACCAGAGGGAACCGAACCCCAAACACTTGGGTTTCACGACCTCGAAGAAAACATTAAAAATGCCAGGAAGAAGATTTATCCACTGATTGAATATAGGAAGGAGACGCTCGAGCTCACAGAAACACTAGAGATTGTGGATGCGTACCATACGAGGATGGTTAAGTTGGTAGCGGACCAGACAACAAAGGTTGAACAGATGACGACTGATTCAGAGGATTTGAAGAATACGTTTGCAGCCAAAGCCGAAATCGATGCAATCACCCAGAAACAGAGAGTGCACAAGATGTCCGAAGCAGCAGCTGGAGGCAAAACCGACGTGGAAAAGGCTACCAGGAAGGAGTGGTTAAAAGTCAAAGATGCCCTGCTGGCGGAAAAGAGAGTGGCCGAGGCGAACAAGAAATCAGCCAAGGATGCGTTCGACGCATTTATCAAACCAGAAAAAGACAAACTTGCAGAGTACAGGGCAAATGCTGCTACAGCGAATCAAACTACGGAGCTCCTCAAAACAGAAAAGGCTATTCTTATGGAAAAGATCAAACTACTAACCTCAAAAGAGGAGATAGCAGCCGACAAGAAGCTGGCAGGAGTGGTTAAGAAGTTAATGAACGATCAAATCGTATTGCTGGAAAACATAGAAAAACAAAAGATCAAGGATGCGGAGAATGAAGCAAAGATGGTGCTAAAGGACGCAGCCAGAGAGGAAAGAGCTGAGGAAAGGCGAGTGGCAAAGGTGCAGGCGGACGCTGATAAGAAAGCCGCGGCGGTGGCGGCGAAGGCGTTGCTACTTAAAAACTTTCACAAGCAACTATGTGACAGTGCACTTTGCTCAATCCACCAATTTTGGGAGCAGATGCTCGCTCTCGGTAAACAAGCCACAGCACTCAATGAGGAGTTGAAAAAGAGGGAATGTGAAATCGACGAAGATGACAAAGTCTGGATTGCACTGCTTTTCAAGTATGCAATGGACGCGCAGAATGAGTTTGCGCAGCTGATCGCAGAAAACCCAGACGTTTGGAGGGTTGAGAATCACAAGACAATCATAGGGGACAAAGAAAAGTGTCCTCCTGAGAGGTATGGAAACGAAAAGGAGACTAAGCGCGGAAAGAACGACGACGAATATGACGGGGAAGGGGAAGATCTTACCGCAGAGGAAGCGGATTTTTTTGTCGACAAACTGGAAGCATCAAGCGACCGTTTCGGACCACAAAGAGATTACACTCCTGAGGAAACGAGACTGATGGTCTTGAAAGCCATGACAGGAGATGATGATGATGACAAATTTACTGAGGAAAAGAAAAGACGCCAGCCACCACCTGAAGAACCCAAAAGGAAGCAAACGACAAAACAGCGTATCCAGCCAACGAAAATGTGAAATAATGACCGAGGCAGAAATCGAAGCGCTCAAGAAGAAAGTCCCAAAGCCACTGCTCCAACGTAGGTAATAAATTTTTTAATTTGCAACTTGTAAACACATTCTGCACAAAATGACACTCCAAGACTTTCTTGTGCAACACTCGAATGACTTGTGTCAAATACTCTCACCACTCTTAGTAATGGTAGACTTGGGAAGGCTGACAAAGGTTTGCCACGCGTTTAGGAACTGGGCAGTGTGGCAGCAGCGCACGGTGAGAATTGAATTTACGGATGCAAAGTTTGGACACGGACGGAGGCAACGAAAGCTTGCAATGCAAAGGAATTTGCTAATCCGACTTACCCCACGCTTTTACTCACAATTCGTGACCAGCGATGGTGCGACCATATCCGAAACGGTGCCCATCGGAACTGGTGTGGACTTGGAACGCAGTTACTGGTTGATTGAATTGGTGGGAGAGGGTGGAATTGTGCTGGAGCTCTTGTTGTCAAGGCACGGTTTTGAAGAAGTTGTACACAAGTTTATGATCAAAGACGTGCTTTCTTCGCACTACACCGCACTCAAGGAGTTTGTGATACACTACACAGCAGTTGTATTCCTTCACGGGTCTGATTTGGAGAAACGATACGTCAAGCAGACGTCGCCTTTTATAGTGGTGCACAAGTTGCACAAGGTCGATGAACGCGGTCCACCTTAACTGAGCACGTTTGGTATCAGGTAGTCCTCGGTGCGGAAGTTCTTGTACTTGCTTTCTTGCCAAAACTTCTGGCAACCAATGAGCGAAAGCTGTATTGCAATGCACAGGTCGTCCTGCTTGCCTGTGAACATTGAATTCGGGATGAGTGGTAGGGTGTTGGGGTGTTGGGGTGTTGGGGTTGAGGATTTCAGTCGCGTTGTGCATTACCGTAGAGCTTTCCAGTATACGTGATTCTTGTCTTGCCGAATGTGGTCTTGGGTGCTTCTGTCACCACGCAATAAGACGATAGCTCGTCCTTTATGCGCATCTTGGCCTCTATTATGGTAAGCTCGTTTGAGAAGAATTCGTTTGCGAGCGCAATCTTACCAACGGCCATTGACTCGCGTAGGAGTAGGCACATTTGTTGCTTGCGATCGTTGGTGGTCAACCAGCCCAGGCTTCCCTGTTGCCCCTCTGAAAGAGAGACCCAGTTCTTTATCCCTGCATTCTGCACCGCGTGTAGCAAGTGCTGGCTCTCAAATGCCAAGTTGGACCTGCGAAGGAATGCAAAGAGTGTTGCAAAATGCAAAAAGTGGGGTTGCAATGGGATTGCAAACTCACTCGAAGATCATTACAAGTTTGCAGCGAGAAAAGATCGGTATCGACCGGATTGTCGCTAAGTGTTTCACCAGAAGGCTGTGGGTTTGACGAACATCCTTGGTGTGCAACGCATCGACTCCCAATATCTGCGCAACGACGACGTGGTGGTAAACGTGGTAGTGCATGGTAGTCCTCAGCACTCTGCTCTTTGGAGAATCGCCAACGCACCACAAGGGGGAGTGGATGACTGTACACGAGGTGGGTGTCGAATTGGATAGAATCCTCAACGGTGTGGTGGATCTGCTGTCGCGGGAAACTGGCCCGGGCAACTCGTTTGAGCAGGCCGCCCTAGAATGGCAGCGCATTATTAAGTCCGACTACAATTATGCGGGCATTGCGGCGCGCCGCGCCGCGCTCATATTTGCGCTTCATACCCTAAAGCCCGTGCGTACTCACTTTGCCAAGAAGGAACCAGAGCTGCTTCTAGACCTAGAGCTCAGGGTACTACCCGTGGCGGTTCCAGCCTTTATAAACGGGATGGCGCAAAGGCCAGACAGCCTTGTTGTCATGGTGAGCACACTGACAAGCATGTGGAAGGAGGATATGGGAAATGGTGCGCACATGAGTGAACCCGTTGGCGTCCTGCACGAGGGAAGCGATTGAAAAGGCGCTTGCGCCTCCCCCACTTGGATCGACGGCCACAAACACGTGATTGACGTTGGTGACAGGGTCGCGTGAATTATAGGTGAGGCGCTGAGGAACCCTGACGACCATGGACGCAATATCTTGTGTAAAGAATGCCTTCTCGCTACCGTCGGCCGAAATGCCGAGCGATTCGCGCAACAGCATGGCTGGGTCCTCGCTGAGAAGCGCGCGAACAGTTTCGACCTTTTTAGACGAGAGCCAGCGTGGCATACTGGCAAGCTTGTGTCGGCACCTGCCAAATAAAATGTGCTGAGCCACGATACATACATGACACGGTTCGAGGCAAGCAGCGTAAGGGGCTCACTTTTCCGGATGATCTGTAGCAAGACACTCGTCTGCGCAAAGGTATCGTCTAGTTTAGAGAATGCCAAGAGGGATAGGTTCTAGTTGCGCTCTGCATACCACAGACCAGTGTAATCTTAATCGATTCAAAGATCTTTTCGCCAAACGCATTGGTCATTTCCATCATCTTCGAGTAATCTGATGCAACAACAAAAACGGCACACTGTCGCCTAACGCACTTGAGCACTTGTTCAAGGCATGGCGCACGGTTGCCACTGTCGAGAATCGTCGAAATGCACCTGGAAGTTTCTAGAAAATGGTCAAGAAGCGTGGGACCACAAAGGGTTGAATTGGCGCTCGCACAGTAGGACAGACTGTTGCATACTGCGCAAGCGAGGCAGAGGTTAGTAGAAGAAGTGTTTGTGGTAAGAGAGAGAGGTGGGGTACACTGCACCTCAGAAGAGGAACCACAACTTCGGCAACCTGTGCAGAGCGATACGATGCGTAAAACAAGCAGTGTGTGTGTGTGTGTGAAAGCAGTGGGTAGGCCGCACCAGTCCTGGGTCGCAGTACGCCGCCTCCTGCCATTGTACACAGCACACGGCGCGGGAGCGTCAGACTGCGACTAGTACAGCTACCAAA
>MDTF01008514.1_pt1 | contig 20162 bp, 9 predicted proteins | sample 811191 | NCBI WGS metagenome assembly MDTF01 (sample SAMN05326649, study PRJNA326480) | marine metagenome | isolation source: seawater | place: Southern Ocean | collected 2011
ATAAACAAATTGGAATACATCAATGATGCCAAAAACTGCAATATTAATTCTTGCTGCCGGTGAGTCTAAAAGAATGGGCGAGCCCAAACAATTATTACCCTACAACAATTCTACATTATTACTCCACTCTATTGAACAAGCCAACAGCATAAAGTATTCAGATGTTTTTATTGTTATTGGAGCTCATTTCGCAGATATTTTTAAATCTATTAGAGGTCAGAAAGTAACAATTCTTAAAAACAATAATTGGGAAGATGGTATGGGAAGCTCTTTAAGTAAAGGGATTGAGCTCATAAAAAAGAAAAATAATTATGACAGAGTTTTAGTTACGTTAGCAGATACGCCTCTCGTAAATACAGAACACTATGAAGAGTTAATTTCATTATCAGACACTACTGGTAAGCGAATTATACTCACCAACTACGAAGAAGTTGCTGGTGTTCCTGCTATTTTTGACAAATCATTATTTAATGAATTATCAATATTATCTGATAATGAAGGCGCAAAACCTGTGGTGAGAAAATATAAAAAAGAGGTCTTAAAAATGACTTCTAAGACTCCTTTCTTTGATGTTGACACCAAAGAAGCGTATGAAAAACTACTTGAATTATCCTAATATTTCACTCTTAGACATTTCTAATTGATTGATAAACGGCTGTTTTAATAATCGTTCCCCTTTTGCTGCATGAATGGCATTAGCAACCGCTCCTCCTGCTGGAGGTAATCCTGGTTCTCCTAATCCTGTTGGTGATAGATCACTTTCAACAAAATGAGTGCTTACTTCAGGAGTTTCTTGCATTCTAATTAAACGGTAATTATCAAAATTAACGGCCTTTGGAGCTCCGCTTTTAAAAGAGAAATCGCCATACATTGCGTGTCCGATACCATCAATAACCCCACCTTCAATTTGATTTTTTGCACCTAAAGGATTGACTACAATTCCACAATCAACAGCTACTGTAACTTTTTTAACAACCATCACTCCTTCAACCATTTCAACGTCTGCAACTTCTGCTACATGCGTATTATGGCTATAATAAGCTGAAAACCCTTGGTAAGTTCCTTCTGTTACTTTACTCCAGTTAGATTTTTCGACAGCCAGTTTAATGGTTTTTTCCATTCTTTCAGCAGAATACTGAATCTGTTCATCTTTTGTTCCTTTTACTTTTTGAAGTAATTTAATAAGGAGCTTAGGATGGTCTACTCCTAATTCATCTGCTAATTCACTAAAAAAACTTTGTTCTGCAAAAGCTAGAAAGTTTGTGTAGGGCGCTCTCCACGCTCCTGTAGTTATATTACTTTGGTGATTCGCAGTACTTACTTTATAATTTGGAATGCATCCTGCTGGAAAAAAATTCGGGATTAATCCATACATATTTCCATTTATAGCAGCTTCTTTTAAGTGATATCCTGTAATTTCTCCATCTTTTAAAGATGCTTTTATTCTGTATTTGATCGCTGGTCTATAGGTTCCCGCTGCCATATCATCTTCTCTTGAAAAAACAACTTTAATTGGCTTTTTTGCTAAACTTGAAATTTCAGCAGCCTCCTCTGCAAAATCTCCATAAAGCCTTCTTCCGAAACCTCCTCCCATACGAGTCATTTCTAAATGAATTTCTTTTGAATCTCTATCTAGTAATTTAGCAATCTTCCCAACTGTCCAAGCTGGTGTTTGAATGGGTCCTACAAGATTAACTTTAGTTTGCATAACATTCGCATAGAAATTCATTGGTTCCATACAATTGTGAGGTAAAAAAGGAGACTCATAAGTTCTCTCTATAATTTTATCTGCTTGAGCAAATGCCATTTTTATATTACCATCTTCACGTCTAGTATCAAATTTATTACCCTCTAAAATCTTAAATAGCGCAGTGTCATGATCTTCTGTATTTTCTAATTTTATATCATGTTTCCATTCAACAACCAACGCTTTTTTACCTTTCATCGCTGCCCAAGTATTGCTCCCTAAAACAGCAATCTTATTACCAAATTTCACTACTTCTAAAACGCCATTGATGCTTTTGGTAATACGATCATCAAAACTAACTAATTTTTTACCAAAAGCTGGTGGTCTTAAAACAGAGGCATAAACCATTCCTTCAGAAGTATAATCTAATCCAAATAAGGGTTTCCCTGTAATAATTTTTTGAATGTCTACATTCTTTATATCTTGTCCAATTATGTTATAATCCTTGGATTTTTTTAGGATTACATTTTCTGGAATCTCTAAAATAGCGGCTTCTTTGGCTACTTCTCCATATCCTAGAGTTTCTCCATTTGCATTGGTAATAATTCCTTGGGAAGCTGAACAAGTAGAAGCTTCAACACCCCATTTTGCAGAGGCTGCATTGACTAACATTTGTTTGGTTGTTGCTCCTGTCTGGCGCAAAGCATCCCATCCAAAGCGGATAGACTGACTTCCTCCGGCAACTTGTCTTTGATAATTTACGGGATCATATAGTCCTTGCGATACAGAAACCTTATCCCAAGAAACATCTAATTCTTCAGCAATAATCATTGGCATAGAAGTTTTAACCCCTTGTCCTATTTCAGGATTTGGTGAAAAAATAGTAACATAGCCATCTTCGGATATTTTTATAAATGCGTTAAAGTCATTAAAATTAAGTTTTGAAATGTCTACAGGGACAATGGCTTCTGGCTTACAAGCACTTAAGAAGTTAAACCCAATTAACATACCTCCTCCAGCAAGTACAGATGTTTTTAAAAAATTTCTTCTACTAAAACTAGGTGATTTATTTTGAGACTTCATAATTTTTTATGCTTGGTTAATTTATGAGTTTTTAGCAGCCAGTTCTACAGCCTTTTCTATTCTATTATAAGAAGCACATCTACAGATATTTCCATGCATAGCCTCTCTGATATCTTCTTTTGTTGGGTTTAAGTTTTCTTTTAAAAAGGCAGAAGCTGTCATTATTTGACCAGCCTGACAATAACCGCATTGTGGAACATCAATTTCTTTCCAGGCTTGTTGCACAGGGTGTGTTCCGTTCTCTGAAAGTCCTTCAATTGTTGTAATGGACTCTCCAGAAATAGAAGAAACAGGTAAAGAACAACTTCTTACTGCTGCGTTATCAACATGAACGGTACAAGAACCACACTGTGCAATACCACAACCAAATTTAGTTCCTACCATGTTTAGTTCATCTCTCAAAATCCATAGTAAAGGTGTATCTGCATCAACAGTTACTGTGACTTGTTCCCCGTTAACTTTTAGTGTATAATTTGGCATAGTGTATTGATTAGAAATAAAAGGATAAGTTACAAAAACTTATGTTTATTTAAGTTATTTTCCTGTTCACCTAAAATAAAATTTGTACTAGTTAATTTGTTTCTAAACCAATTTAATATTCATAAAATATATGAAACCTTAACACAAACACTACAGAAAAGTTAAAAAACGTTGTATTTAAAAGATTTAGCTTAATTTAGTAACCAAACATTTAAAGAGATTTTGATTTTATTTTATTTTTTTAAGGACTTCCTTCTCTTGGTAATTATTAATTTTTTAAGCCTAGGTAATGAAATTTAGACATTTTATTTATTTATTCATAGTTACTCAACTAAGTATTTTTTCGCAAGAACTCCCTCCTATCGAAGTTTTTAAGCCAAAAGATTATGGCGCAGAAGATCAAAACTGGGGAATTTCTCAAAGTGATGATAAAACTATTTATTTTGCCAACAATAAAGGGTTGCTAACCTATAATGGAGCACGCTGGAAACTTTACAAATCTGCAAACTCTTCTATCGTTAGATCTGTGAGGGTTATTGAAGACAAAATCTACACAGGTAGTTATATGGATTTTGGTTATTGGGAAAGCAATAAGCTTGGAATACTAGAATATAGCTCGATAACCAAAAATGAAAAGGTTCCTCTTGCTGAAGACGAGGAATTTTGGAATATATTAGAACTTGATCGCTGGATTCTGTTTCAATCTTTAGACAGAATTTACATTTACGACACTAAGTTAAAAACGATAGATATAATTAAATCGAAAACCACTATTACTAAAATTTACAAGGTAAATAATGAAATCTATTACCAAAAAATTTATGAAGGTATCTATAAGCTTAAAAATGATGAAGAAATATTAATTACTGATAATCCTTTATTAAAAAACAACATCGTAATAAATATTTTCAGCATTAATAATCAGTTATTATTCCAAACTAAAGAACTAGGTTTTTTCATCAAACAAAATGGAAAATTTATCAAAGAATGGGATTCTAAGCTAAATGCTAAATTAAGTAACTATAGTATTTACAATAGCTTACAGTTAAAAAATGGTGACTTCATCCTTGGTACTGTTTCAAACGGAATTATATATGTAAATACAAAAAAGAAAATTGAATATACTATTAATCAAAGTAATGGTCTGGGAAACAATACAGTTCTTTCTTTATATGAAGACAAAGAGGAAAATGTTTGGCTAGGGCTAGATAATGGTATAAGCAATATAAACTTTAATGCACCTTTTAGAGTTTACAAAGATGATTTAGGAATTTTAGGCTCAGTATATACCTCCTTTATAGATGATGATATTTTATATTTAGGAACAAATCAGGGTCTTTTTTATAAAAACAAAGATCAAAAAGGTGACTTTAAATTTGTCAAAGGAACAGAAGGGCAAGTTTGGTCACTACAAAAAATAAAAAACACCTTGTTTTGTGGTCACGATAAAGGATCATTTATAATTTCTAAGGGAAAAGCCGAAAGGATTTACAATACCTCGGGAACATGGATTTTTAAGGAGATTGATAACAATCCAGACCTTATAATTCAGGGTAATTATGAAGGTTTATATATTCTTAAAAAAGAAAATAATAAGTGGGTGTTAAGAAACAAAATAAAAGGATTTGGAATCTCATCAAGACATCTTGAGTTTATTAAACAAAATGAAGTTTTAGTGAGTCATGAGCATAAGGGGGTATATAAATTAAAAATTGATACTGGTTTTAATCAAGTACTATCCTATTCAAAGACAGTAGTAAAAAAAAGCATAAAATCTAGCCTTAATTCCTATAATAATAAGGTTTTGTATGGCTCAAATAGTGGTGTTTTTTTCTACGATACTAACTCTTTAGATTTTAAAAAAGACAGTATTCTAAGTAATTTATATGATTTTACAAGCTATATTTCTGGGAAGTTAATTAATGCTAACAATAAGTTATTTGCATTTACAGAACAAAACATATCCTATGTCCAAAGAGAAAGACTTAGTGCTAAGTATGAATTATTCTCTATACCTGTTCCAAATATCGTGAGGGAAACAAAAGATGGATACGAAAACATCCTTTATATTGGAGATGATAAATATTTAATAGGTATTACTAGTGGTTACATTATTACAGACTTAACATATAGAAATAAAATAAATCACACTATTAAACTAGATGAGGTTAGTGCACATTCCATAAAAAATGAAGAAAAATCGCTAAGTCTAGTAAAAGGAGGGGCTCTAGAAAATAAAGAAAATCATATTAAAATTTCATACAGCATATCTAATTATAGCAAATATTTTCCATCTCTATTTAGGTACAGACTTGTAGGTTCTAATAATAATTGGAGTGATTGGTCTTCAAAATCAGAGGTTTATTTTGAGAATCTACCACATGGTAGCTATATTTTTGAAGCAAGTGCGAAGATTGGCAATTTAGAAACCAATAATAAAATAAAGTATAATTTCACAATAGCAAAACCCTGGTACCTAAAGCCTTTATTATTAATAATTTACTTTTTTTCAGGAGTTCTGATTTTAATAATAATAAATATTCTTCATCGAAATTATTTTAAAAACCAACGCGAAAAACTTTTAAAGAAAAAAGAGAAGGAATTAGAAATAAAACAATTGGAAAATGAACAGCAATTAATGCATTTTAAAAATTTAGATTTACAAAAAGATATCGATTCTAAAAATAGAGAATTAGGATTATCTACAATGAATTTAATAAAACGTAACGAATTATTAGGGACGATAAAAAAAGAGCTGGGTTCAACAAAAGATAAAGACGGTATTACTACTGTCATAAAGCTTATCAATACAAATTTAAACACTTCTAATGATTGGAAATTATTTGAAGAAGCTTTTAAAAATACCGATAAAGGCTTTATGAAAAAACTGAAGCATAAACACTCCAATCTAACTTCAAATGATCTAAGACTTTGCACATACTTGAGATTAAATTTATCTTCAAAAGAAATTGCGCCACTACTTAATATATCCATCCGAAGTGTAGAAGTTAAAAGATATCGCCTTAGAAAAAAGATGAATTTACCACATGAGGCCAGCTTAAGCAGTTATATATTAGAAATATAATGTTACGATAACCTTAAAAAAAACCATACATTACCATAACATCAAAACTTTTTTTTTTTAAAAAGCATCCTAATTAGTTTAAAAACATGACTTCCTATTTTTTATCTCTTTTTTTTGTAATGTATGTTTTTTATTGAGGTAGTAAATATCTATTTTCTAAATAATACAGTTAATTTAGTGTCATTAATTAAATGATAAAATATTTATATGAGAAAACTTATTGTTTTAATTTCGTTCATTTTTATATCTAACACATTATATTCTCAAAACATTAATGTCAAAGGTGTAGTTACAGATGCTGTTACAGGTGAAACCCTCCCTGGTGTGAATGTTATTATAAAAAACTCCTCAAAAGGAGACGTCACAGATTTTGATGGAAATTATAAAATATCTTCTGTCCCCAAAGGTTCTATTTTAGTGTTTAGCTATCTTGGTTTCGAAACAAAAGAATTAACAGTTGATAATGAAATTATCAACGTAGTTCTTGAAGAAAGCTCTGAAACCCTAAATGAGATCGTTGTAATCGGTTATGGAAGTCAACGGAAAGAGTTGGTAACTGGAGCGTTCTCCTCACTAAACGCTGAGAAGATAGCCGAAAAAAATCCGTCTAGAATTGAAGAAGCGCTAACAGGAAGTGCAGCCGGAGTTCAAGTCACAGCAAATTCAGGATCTCCAGGATCTTCACTAAACATTAGAATACGTGGTATTACTACCAATGGAAACAACTCACCTCTTGTAATTGTAGACGGAGTAAATATTGGCTCCGATCTCAGTGTAATAGACCCTAATGATATCGAAAAAATGGATATCATCAAAGATGCTAGTTCTGCTATTTATGGTGTTCAAGCAGCTAATGGAGTGGTCTTAATTACCACAAAATCAGGGAAAAAAAATAGACCCACCCAGTTTACATTCAATTCATATTCTTCAATTCAAGAAGCTTCCAATCAATTGGGCTTAATGAATGCCAGTGAATATGCTGTCTATGTAAATGAAGCAGAAATAGCTAATGGAAATAGTATTCCTTATCCAAATATTGATGGGTTTGGGGTAGGAACCGATTGGCAAAAACGATTATTTACTCAGGCACCAATCACAAACTATACGTTTAGTGCAAGTGGTGGTTCTGAAACTATTACCCATAGTACTAGTGGGAGTATCTTTCAACAAGAAGGAATAATATCGCCAGAGAAATCTAACTTTAATAGAATTACTGTAAGAAACAATTTAGGAATTGATTTAACAGATAAATTGAAGCTTAGTACTTTTTTATTGTACACCAACATTAATAGAAAAACAATTCCTGAAGGAGGTAGAGGCTCGGCATTATATTATGCTTTAAATGCATCCCCATTAACCTCGGTGCTTGATGGAACAGATGGTAGCGGACCATCAAGAGGGTTCTCTTATATTGGTAGTGAGCAAGGTATAGAAATTATCAATCCACTTGCATTAATTAACAATACACACAATGAAACCAAGGTAAACAGGTTCACTGGTAAAATAGAATTATCCTATGAAATTATTGAAGACCTTAAAGTAACATCCAGGTATAACTTCAATTACGCAGATGTTACTAATAGAAACTACTATCCTCTTGGGTACTATGGCCCTAATAAGGTAAATAACAATGTAAGTCTTGATGGAAATAATCAGTTTCTAACAGATACAAACGGAAATGGAATAAAAGATTTATTTAGTGCTGTAGGTGAGGATACTCAAAACTATACAGATTATACTTGGGAGACTTTTATTGATTACAAAAAGTCTTTCGACAAGCACAACTTCAACTTATTATTGGGGACATCATTAAGAAGTGTTCAGTTTTATGGAGTATATGGGTTTGGTTCTCTTGTAGGAGAGGATAACTGGAACAATGCTTTTTTATTCAATACTCAAAACATTTATGATGAATACATTGTAACCTCTATAGGTCCAGATGGAAATATTGTAGTTGATAACAAGACAGTACAAAGAAACAGAAGCGCATCTACAGGAGTTAACGAAGATCGTTGGTATTCTCTTTTTGGGAGAGTTCAATATGATTATGATGGGAAGTATTTATTCTCAGCTATGGTAAGAAGAGATGCTTCTACAAGATTTGGGCCTAATAATAGAACCGGTTATTTCCCTTCAGTATCTGCAGGGTGGATTCCTTCTAAAGAAGACTTTTTTGACAGTAATTCAATAAGTAATTTAAAGTTAAGAGGAAGTTGGGGAATTACAGGAAATGATAAAATAGGAAGTTATGGTTGGATTGGCTCATTACAAGGCGCAAATGCTGAAGCTACCTACCCTTTTGGTAATGTAATTTCTAATGGAAATGCTCTCGGACAATTAGCAAATCCTGATTTACAATGGGAGACTAACGAGCAAGTTAATATAGGTTTTGATGCTAGTTTTTTTAACAGTTTATTTGATGTGACGGTAGATTATTATAAAAAAACTACTAAAAACCTTCTTCTTGTTCCAGAAGTTTCTGGACTACTAGGTTCTACAGCTGGTGGTAGTGCTGCACCAATAGTAAACGCTGGTACAATTGAAAATAAAGGACTTGACATTAGTCTTAATTTTAATAAACAAGTATCAGAGAACTTTAAAATTGCAGCCGGATTGAATATTACTACAGTTAAAAACAAAACAATTGAAGTAAATAATGCTGCTGGTTTTATCTCTAGTGGAGTCTTTGGTTTAGGGCAGCAAACTTCACGATTTCAAACGGGACTACCTATAGGGTCTTTTTATGGACTTCAAACTGATGGTATTTTTCAAAATCAAGCCGAAATCGATGCTCATGCCATACAAGCTGGAGCTCAGCCGGGAGATATTCGGTTTGTAGATGTTGATGACGATGGCGTTGTAGAATTTGGAAGCGAAGATGATCTTGCTGTTCTTGGAAACCCTATTCCTGAAATGACATTAGGTTTTAATTTAAATATGGATTATAAAGGTATTGATTTTGCTACATCCTTATATGCTTCAGTTGGAAACAAAGCAGCAAGAAGCTACGAACGCTTTCTAACATACAGCAATAAGTCCAGAATATATTTAGACCGATGGACGGGAGAAGGCACCTCAAATACAACTCCAAGAGCATCTACAAATGCCTCAAATAATTATCTATTCTCTGATTTCTTTGTTGAAGATGCGTCTTTTTTAAGAATACAAAATGTACAGCTTGGTTATTCAATCCCAGCCTCTACTTTGGAGAAAATAAAAATGGATAAATTACGTGTATACATTGCCGCGAATAACTTGTATACATTCACAAAGTATAGTGGTTACAATCCAGATGTCTCAAATGCTAATCCTGCAGCAGCAGGTGTAGATTTGGGTCAGTATCCTCAAACAAGAACATTTACATTGGGAATTAATGTTTCATTTTAAAACAAAACATGATGAAAAATAAAATAATATATATAATCACAATCGTATTTACACTATTTTCTATTAGTTCATGTGATGATTATTTAGACATTGCTCCTGAAGGACAACAGAATTCAGAAAACTATTTTAATAACCCTCAAGACTTTCAAGATGCATTAGTGGGTGTATATGATTTATTAGCAACCACAGCATTAAATAATATTCTTGGTGAAATTGCTTCAGACAATAGTTTGTGCGGTGGTGAAAATCCTACAGATGTTTTAGATTGGCAACAAATTGACGATATGATTCACACTCCAGATAACGGAGCGCTTAGAAGTGTTTGGCAGTGGATGTATGCTGGAATTAGTAGAGCTAATTACATTGTTGAATTTCAAGACAAAATAGATTTTGAAGGAAAAGAAAAAATATTAGCAGAAAACTTATTTTTAAGATCTTACTATTATTTTGAACTAGTTAAGTTCTTTGGAGATGTTCCAATGTATACTGATGGTAGAATAAGTATTGCAGAAACTCAAACAATTGAGAAGACACCAAAAAGTGAAATTTACACACAATTAGAATCAGACTTACTTCTTGCTACAGAGAATCTTCCATGGCAACAAAATCAGCAAGGAAGAGTGACTAAAGGTGCAGCTTGGGCATTACTTGGTAAAATTTATTTATACCAAAATAAGTTTGATGAATCCGCGGATGCTCTTAATAAGGTCATTGCTTCAGGTCAATACCAATTGATCTCTGATTTTTCTACAATTTTTAAAAACAACAACGAAAATAATATTGAATCTGTTTTTGAGGTTCAATACTCAGGAAGTCAAGAAGGTGCTGGATTTGGGTGTTTTCAGTGTGTAGAAGGAAATTATGTGGTTGGTTTTATGGGTCCTCGGTTTAAAGCTGGTGACTTTACACCATATGCCTCTGGATTTAGTTTTAATGTACCAGTTCAAGATTTAGTAGACGCTTATGAAGCAGGAGACACAAGAATAGAATCTACTATTTTTGATATTGATGCTTTTGTTTCAATAAGACCAGATGTTTCCTATAATTTAGGTTCAGAACACACAGGGTATTTCAATAAAAAATATATTCCTTATGCAGATGACATTGTGCTACCAGACCAAAACATTAATAGAAGTAATAATTATAGAGCCATTCGTTATGTAGATATCTTGTTAATGGCGGCTGAAGCTAATTTACAAGCCTCTGTTCTAAAAGATAATCCTCAAGATTTATTGGATTTAATAAGAGACAGAGCTTTTGGAGATTCAAATCATAGGGTTACAGCAAATATTTCAAATGTTTTAAAGGAAAGAAGATTGGAGTTGGCAGGAGAAGGTCATCGTTTCTTTGATCAAGTAAGAACTGGAAATGCAACCTCTATTCCTGGGTTTACACCAAACAAAAATGAGGTATTCCCTATTCCGAGAATTGAAATAGAATTAGCAGGAAATCGTTGGAGTCAAAATCAAGGATATTAAAACAAACAATTATGAAAAAAATAAGAACAATATACAAAGCACTACTTATACTAATTATTATAAGTTCATGTAAGGATGAAGCGAACTTAGATTTTCTAAATGATGTTGCTTTACCATCCAACATTGGAGCTAATTATATAGTTACTCAAGACAATTCTGGTTTGGTAACAATCACTCCTTTTGGTGAGGGAGCAACCTCCTTTGATATCGATTTTGGAGACGGATCCGAACCTATGAATTTTCCTAATGGAGAAAACACACAACATATCTATGCTGAAGGAAATTATACTATAAGTATTGTTGCATCTAATTTAGTTGGAGATACAGCAGAAATAACTCAAGAACTTGTAATGTCATTTCAGGCTCCACAAAACCTGGAAGTATCAATCGAAAATGATGTTGCAGTTTCAAGAAAGGTTAATATTACAGCAACAGCAGAGTTTGCATCCACCTTCGAATTTCACTCTGGAGAGGACGGAATAGAACAACCTGTAGTTACTGGAAATATTGGTGATGAAATATCATACAATTACGAAACACCAGGAATTTACTCTGTAAAAGTTGTGGCCTCAGGTGGTGCCATTGAAACTACAGAATATACAGAAGATTTTGAAGTGACAGAAATTTTAGCACCTATTGTAAAAGCACCAACGCCTCCGGGAAGAAACCCTGTAGATGTAATATCTATGTATAGTGAACAATATATACAAAGTACCGTAGATTCTTACACGACTAGTTGGTCTGTAGTTGCTTTACAAGAAGAAGTGGGTATAGAGGGTAACCAAACATTGGTTTACAGAGATTTAGCATACGCTGGTATTATATCAGAAGTTGCACCTATTAATGCATCGGCTATGGAAATGGTTCATTTTGATGTTTGGAGTTCAAATATAAATACTTTTAAAATAAAATTTGTTGATTTTAATGGTACTGGTTACAATGGTGGTACAGATAATATAGAGTTTGAAGTAGCAAATACAATAGATCAAGAAGGAGAATGGATTAGTTTTGATCTTCCTTTATCTGATTTTACCGATGTGCCATTTTCTGACATCAATCAAACTGTGATTGCTGCAGATCCTGTAGGAACAGTTTTTATTGATAATTTATATTTCTACAGAGCACCCTCAGCTCCGTCATTTGATGACGGTTTATTAACAAATGGAGATTTTGAGAATGGAAGTGATTCTTGGATTGTTGGTGTAAATGATAATGATCCTGCAACTGTAGTAACAAATAACGGGAATACCTATTATTCTGTAAATGTAGAGTCAGCTGGTAATGTTTATGATGTAAATGTAAGTCAGAAAGTTGCAATTACTGAGGGAGGGACCTATACGTTAACATTTGATGCATGGTCAGATACGGATAGATCTATTGTCGCAGGAATTGGTCTCAGCGGACCTCCATGGACAAATACAGGAGCTCCTTTAGATATTACCACATCTAGAACTACTTTTTCTTTTACATATCCAGCAGTTGGATTTAGTGCTGCTGATGCAAGAGTTTTATTTGATATCGGAGGGGAAGTTGGTCTTGTAAATATCGATAATGTTTCTTTAATAGTAGGTTCCAATAATATTCTTACCAATGGAGATTTTGAGAACGGTAGCGACCCTTGGATTGTAGGTGTAAATGATGACGACCCTGCTCCTGTTGTAACTAATAACGGAAACACCTACTATTCTGTTAATGTAGAATCAGCGGGTAATGTTTATGATGTAAATGTAAGTCAGAAAGTCGAAATCATTCAAGGAAATACATATACCTTAACTTTTGATGCTTGGTCAGATACAAATAGATCTATAGTTGCAGGAATTGGACTTAGTGGACCACCATGGACAAATACTGGTGCTCCTTTAGACATCACTACTACAAGAACTACTTATACTTTTACCTACACAGATGTAGGATTTGAAGCAACAGACGCAAGAGTTCTATTTGATATTGGTGGAGAAGTTGGACTTGTCAATATAGACGACGTATCGTTATCTATCAATTAAATAAAAACATTATTAGTTCACAAAATTAATTTTTTAAAAAATGAAAAACATAACATATAACATCTCAATAATCTTCTTAATTTTAACAGCTTTTATTAGTTGTCAAGAAGAAAATTATGAAGTTGGAAGCCTTGCGGCTCCAATAAACCTAAACGTTAGTGTTGAAGTTGTTGGTCAAAACGATGATAACCCTAATGGTGATGGTAGCGCTGCTGTTATTTTTACAGCAACAGCAGAAAATGAAATAAACTATCAGTTTAATTTTGGTGATGGTAGCACAGATGTAAGCCCATCAGGAGTTATAGAACATCGCTTTTCATCTAATCTAGGAGTATATACCTACAATGTAATAGTAAATGCTACTGGTGCGGGTGGTGTAGGAACTAGTACTAATTTAGAAGTTACTATTTTTAATTCTTTTAAAGATGAAGAAGCAGAGAACTTATTAACAGGTTCTTTAGATGCAAATGATATAGGAAGTAGTAAAAAATGGTATTGGCAAGCAGATAAAGCTGTTCACGTTGGATTAGGACCAGTTGAAGATGATTATGGAAATGGAGAATTTTCTTATGAGGCTTGGTGGAATTTAATTCAACCATGGGACGCTGAAAAATATTGTATGTATGATAATGAATTTATATTTACACGTACCGCCAACGGTATCAGTTTTGAACAGACTATTGGCCCTGCTTTTATCCCAGGGGCGTATGCTGTAGAATTAGGTATTGATGGAGATACATGTCATGATGAAACTGTAGCAACTACAATGTTTGGCGAAAAAAATGTTTCTTTTTCCCCATCTAGCTCAAAAGCTGCTCTAGAAGGAAGCTATAATGGTGAACCATATAGACAAACTAGTTTTGAAATTGGTGATGGTGGCTTTTTAGGTTGGTATGTTGGCGCAAGTACTTATGATATTATATCTGTCTCGGACGATGAATTATTTGTTAGAATTATTCAAGCAGGTAATGGTTTTGCATGGTATCAAAGATTTACTTCTACAAAACCTGTTGAAGGAGATATAAATATTGGGTATGAATATACAGACCTCGTGTGGGAAGATGATTTCAATACAGATGGAGCTCCAGATACAGCTAAATGGACCTATGATCTAGGAACGGGATCGAATGGATGGGGTAACGGTGAGTCACAAAGTTATACCGATGATGTAGAAAATGTAATTGTTGAGGGTGGATCTTTAAAAATTACAGCAAAAAAAGAGGGTACTAATTATACTTCTGCTAGAATCAAAACTCAAGGACTATATAATTTTACTTACGGTAGGGTTGAAGTAAGAGCTAAACTTCCTTCTGAACTAGGAACTTGGCCTGCTATATGGATGTTAGGGTCTAATTTTCCAACTGTTGGATGGCCTCAGGCTGGAGAGATAGATATCATGGAACAAACTGGTAGTAATAAAAATACAATTTTAGGAACTTGTCATTGGTATGAATCTAGTACTTCATCACCTGCGAGTTATGGAGAATCGTATTCTATAACTAACAGCTCATCTGAATTTCATTTATATACCATGGAATGGACAGAAAGTGCTATAAAGATATTCGTAGATGACATAAAATACTATGAATTATCAAATAATGCAGATTTCCCATTCGATGCAGATTTCTTTCTAATTCTTAATGTTGCCATGGGAGGAACTTTAGGAGGAAGTATTGATCCTGCGTTTACTCAAGATACAATGGAAATTGACTACGTCAAAGTATTCCAATAACAACATTAGAATATATAAAAATAATCTCTTTATAATATCTAAGAAAAAGAGTCTTAAACACCAAATGTTTAAGACTCTTTTTTTATATAATAGATATAAGAATTTTGATTTAAGATATGTTTCATTAATATTTGTTTATGTCTAAAGAAGAAAGATCTAAATAGAAAGAATAAAATGAAATGAAAATCAAATTGTAACCATACAAAAACACAATTGACCTATACAAAAGCACAACATATTTCGTTTTTTTAGCAGTAAAAACGACTGAAGAAAGGTACATTTAATCAACAATTAAGGAGGTGTGATGAATAAAAGCTTGAATTATTTATTAAAGGTAAAAGTGTATGTTTTTTGTAGAGGTTTTAAATAAAAAAAAATGAAATGATAATTTTAAATTAGCATTGATGATTTTTATCATGTAAAAACGATTATTACATTGAAACTTAAATTTACTTATATCAAAAAAACTGTTTTTTTAATAGTACTTGTTTTGAGTAGCTATTCAATATTTTCACAAACTGACCATGTGCTGATAGAAGAATCACGAGACGGAACTTTACTAAAGGTTAATGGTAAAAACTTTATGGTTAAAGGAATGAATTGGGATTTTATTCCTATTGGGAATGATGCTGTTAATTCTAATTTTTGGGGGAAATCAGATGAAATAATAGTAGCAGGATTAGATTCTGAAATGTCACTCTTAAAAAAAATGAACATAAATGCAATTCGTCATTATTCAGATATACCTGCAAAGTGGATTGAATATATTTATAAAAATTACGGTATTTATACAATGATAAACCATTCTTTTGGAAGATATGGATTAACCTTAAATGATGTTTGGCAACCAATAACTGACTATTCTGACAGAGAGACTCAAAATATATTGTTAGCCGAAATAAGTGCTTTGGCGGAACAATATAAAAATACTCCTGGATTGCTATTGTATTTATTAGGGAATGAGAATAACTATGGATTGTTTTGGTCAGGTGCAGAAACAGAAGATTTTCCAGAAGAAGAGAAAAAACAAATTATTGGAGAAACAAGAGGTCGACCGATGTATAAACTGATGAATCAAGCAGCGGTTATTATAAAAAAAGCTGACCCAAAACATCCGGTAGCAATATGTAATGGGGATACATTATTTATTGATATAATTTCGGAAGAATGCAACGATATAGATATTTTTGGTGTTAATTCATACAGAGGAGCATCATTTACAAATTTGTTTAAGACAGTAAAAGAAAAACTAGACAAACCTGTATTATTTACAGAATTTGGAGCTGATGCTTTTAACGAAATCACGCAAACAGAAGATCAGAAATCCCAAGCGTATTACATATTAGAAAATTGGAGGGAGATTTATCAAAATAAAGCCGGTTTTAAGAAGTATGAAAACTGTATTGGTGGCTTTACATTTCAATTTAGCGATGGATGGTGGAAATATGATTTTGATAATAGAAACAATGTAGAAAAACATGATTCAATTGCTACTTGGTCTAACGGGGGCTATTTTATAGACCTAGCAATTGATAAAAATAACATGAATGAAGAATGGTTTGGAATTACTGCAAAAGGACCAAAAGATAAAAGAGGCTTGTATAAATTATATCCAAGGGCTGCATATTATGTCTTGCAACAGATACACAGTTTAAATTTTAATGAGAAAAAAGTAACTGTCAAGTTTTTGGAAAAGTATTTTAAAAATATAGACATAGCGTCTGCTGTTGCTGAGGGGAAAGTTCAAAAAGAAATGCTAGAAAAAGAATATATAGTTGTTTCAAAAAAAACAAATAAAAAAATTTCAACAGAATTTAAGCAATCTTTTGATAGCGATAAACTGAATAACGAATTTATCTCTTTTAATGGTGCATCCTTTGATATTATCAACAACCCTAGAGTTACAGGAATAAATAATGATGTTTCAAAAGTAGGAGTAATAACCAATGTAGGAAACAAATGGGAAGGAATTTATATGGATTTTGACAACCCTTTCAAACTAAAAAATAAAAACATCATCAAGTTAAAAATGTTTTCAAAAAGTTCAGTTTCTTTTCTACTAAAGTTAGAATTGAAAAATAAAAAAAATGATTTTAAAGAGATAGAATTAATTCATAATGGAACTGGATGGGAAGAATTGAGTTTTTTAATTTCTTCTACTCAGATGTTTAATAGGTTAGCGATATTCATCGATGGCCCAGGAAACATTTCTGGAGATTTTTACATTGATGACTTAGAAATAAAATAAAAAAACCCTAAAAAAAATACGATAAAAATGATTGACGAAAATATCTTATTAACGAATGATACGAATGATGATGTCAAGGAGGTTAATTTGAAGTCTGTAATTATAGACGAAGAAATATATTATCAAATATCAAATAATGATGCAATGCGTCCCTTCTTTATTAGCATTGTAAGCGACTCTAATCACTGGATGTTTATCTCCAGTAATGGTGGGCTTAGCGCTGGAAGAAAAAATTCTGAATATGCTTTGTTTCCTTATTACACCGATGATAAAATTACAGAATCTGCAGACATTACAGGAAATAAATCTATTTTTAAGGTATATAAAAATAATCAAGAGTTCATGTGGGAGCCTCTTGCTGTCAGGTCTTTAGGAAGTTACACAACCACACAAAACCTTTATAAAAACAGGTATGGAAATAAAATTATATTTGAAGAAATTAATCATGATTTAGAATTAACTTTCAGGTATCAATGGAGTTCTAGTAATACCTTTGGTTTTGTAAAAAAATCTAAACTTATAAACACAGGAAGCGGCGCTGTAAGAGTTAGTTTACTTGATGGTATTCAAAATATCATGCCTGCTAGTATTGGAAGTGATGAGCAAAATCAATCAAGTAATTTAGTAGATGCATACAAACGCAATGAACTTGAAGAAGCTACAGGTCTTGGAATCTTTGCATTAAGTGCCATATTAGTAGATAAAGCAGAAGCAAGTGAGGCTCTAAGGGCGAATATTGTTTGGTCTATTGGTTTAGACAATCCGAAACATTTACTCTCTTCTCTTCAACTAAATGATTTCAGATTGGGTAAATCTTTAGAACAAGAAGTGGATATTAAAGCAGAGAAAGGAGCTTACTTCTTAACTACAGATATATTCTTAGAAAAAAAATCTTCAAAAGAGTGGATGTTAGTCGCCAATGTGAATCAAAATCACTCAAGTATTGCCAAATTATCAAAACAGATTAAAGAAGATTCTTGTTTGTTAGATAAAGTAAATGACGATATTAATTTGGGCACAAAACGTCTTGTTGAGTTAAACTCTGCATCCGATGCAATTCAGGTTTCGTCAGATAATTTAAAAGATACTCGTCATTTTGCAAACACTCTCTTCAACATCATGCGTGGTGGAATTTTTGATAATAATTATCAAATTGAAAAATGGGATTTTAAAAACTATTTAGAAAAAGCAAATACAAAAGTAGCTTTCACATCAGAGGGTATCATAGCAACGCTTCCAGAAATGTTTTCTCTTTCTGAACTTCAGGAAATAGCCTATAATAATCCCGACAAAAACTTTAGACGTCTGTGTTTAGAGTATATGCCTTTAAAGTTCAGTAGACGTCACGGAGACCCCAGTAGGCCTTGGAATAAGTTCTCTATAAATACAAGAAATGAGGTTGATGGTTCTAAAATTTTAGATTACGAAGGAAATTGGCGCGATATTTTTCAAAACTGGGAAGCCTTAGCTCATTCTTATCCTGAGTTCATTGAAAGCATGATTCATAAGTTTTTAAATGCGACCACTTTTGATGGTTACAACCCATACAGAGTAACTAAAGGTGGTTTTGACTGGGAAACTATAGAACCAGATGACCCTTGGTCTTATATTGGGTATTGGGGAGATCATCAAATTATATACTTACTAAAATTTTTAGAGTTTATGAACAGTCATAAACCTGGAAGACTAGAGAGCTTCTTTACCAAAAATTTATTTGTCTATGCAAATGTTCCGTACAAAATAAAGCCATATCAAGAGTTGCTAAAAACTCCCAAGGACACCATTATTTTTGACCAAGAGTTAGATGCTAAAATTCGTGAAGAGCGTGCTTCGCTAGGTGCAGATGGTGCCTTGTTGCGCGATGAACACAGGTTTATTGTAAAGGCTAATTTTATAGAAAAAATATTAGCAACATCTTTAGCCAAACTATCTAATTTTATTCCGGAGGGAGGAATTTGGATGAATACGCAAAGGCCTGAGTGGAATGACGCCAACAACGCATTGGTTGGGAATGGTGTTTCTATGGTAACCTTATACTATTTACAACGTTTTTTCAGCTTCTTTGAAGAACTATTGGCTACAACTTCGATTGAAGAAGTAGAAATTTCGAATGAAATTTCAGTGTTTTTTAATAAAGTATTAGCAACTTTTGAAGAAAATAAAAAAATGTTAGGTGGGCCAATTGATGATGCTAACAAAAAATTAATTCTAGATGCACTAGGACAGGCAGGAAGTGATTATAGAGCACAAATTTACGAGCATGCTTTTTCAGGAAGGAAAACAAGTCTCTCTATAAATCAATTAAAAGCGTTTATTAGTTTAAGTAAATCTTATTTAGAGCATTCTATAAAAGCAAATAAACGAAAAGACAATCTGTATCATGCCTATAACTTAATGACCGTAAAATCAGATAGTTACATTTCCATAAACTATTTAAGTGAAATGTTAGAGGGTCAAGTTGCTGTTTTAAGTTCAGGTTATTTAAACGCAAGTGAAACATTAGATGTTTTAAATGCGCTAAAGAAAAGTAAACTTTTTAGAAAAGATCAATACAGTTATTTACTATACCCTTTCAAAAAATTAAAAGGATTTTTAGATAGAAATACAATCCCAGAAGAAGCAATTTTATCATCAAAACTTTTACAAGAGATGGTGAACGATCAGGCTGTTGAAATTATAGAAAAAGATGTAAATGGAGACTTTCATTTTAATGGAAACTTTAAAAATGCAACTGATGTCATTGAAGCATTAGAAAAACTTTCAGAAACAAAGTACAGCAATCTTTTAGTTTCAGATACTCCAAAAGTTCTTCAAGCCTTTGAAGATGTTTTTAACCACAAGGCATTTACAGGCAGATCTGGTACATTTTATGGTTATGAAGGCTTAGGTTCTATATATTGGCATATGGTTTCAAAATTATTGTTAGCTGTTCAAGAATCTTGTTTAAAAGCAATAAACGAAGGTGAAAATGAAATAATG